>FWPV01005766.1_pt1 | contig 24431 bp, 16 predicted proteins | sample 2228371 | NCBI WGS metagenome assembly FWPV01 (sample SAMEA103939776, study PRJEB20133) | metagenome | reverse complement strand
AATTTGATGGCCGCAAACAATATTTTGGCACTGATGATCTATCGCCCCTTTGGGTCGCAGATATGGATTTTGCAGTACCAGAATGTATAACCCGTGCACTTCAAGAGCGGATTAAACACCCTGTTTTTGGATATACACTTTACCCCGACAGCTTATATCAGGCTGTGATCGAATGGTTTGCCCGGCGCCATCAGTGGCAAATTGAACAAGAGTGGATTGTTTTTTCGCCCGGTGTAGTGCCCTCGCTATTCGCTGCAGTACACGCATTTACCCGGGAGGGCGAAGGGGTTATCGTGCAACCACCGGTGTATTTTCCATTTTTTTCGGCAGTTACATCCAATAATCGCTCATTAATCAATAATCCTTTACGCGAAACAAATGGTCGCTATGAAATGGATTTTGAGCACCTGGAGACCTGTGCACAACAAGGCGCAAAACTACTTTTATTATGCTCACCCCATAATCCGGTAGGGCGCGTATGGAGTACTGGCGAGCTTGAACGCTTGTTGGATATCAGTCGCCGCTACCAGTTAACTATTTTGTCTGACGACATTCATTGCGATTTAACTTATTCAGGCTTTACACACACCATGCTGGGCCGCTTAGCCGGCGCAAGCGACAAAATAGTCACCACCATAGCACCCAATAAAAGTTTTAATATTCCAGGGCTTGGGTTATCCGCATTGATTATTCCCAATGCGGAGGAGCGCAAAGCAATGAAACAGGCTTTTGAATATTTGCACTCAATTTTTCACAACCCGCTGAGTATTGTGGCATTTGAAGCTGCTTATCGCGGTGGTGAAAAATGGCTTGATGAACTTATGATGTATTTAGAAACCACTCGCGATTACGTTGCAGAATTTATTGAGCGTGAAATTCCATCAATAAAACTAATAAAGCCTGAGGCGACTTATTTGCTCTGGCTGGATTGTCGCGGCTTGGGATTAAGCGATAATGAGCTGAAAGATTTTTTTATTCGCAAATGCAAATTAGGCATGAACCCAGGCATAGTATTTGGCAAAGAGGCTAGTGGTTTTATGCGAATGAATATTGGTTGCGCGCGATCCGTTATTACTAACGCACTTAATAGTATCAAGCAGAATATAAATAATTTATAAATTAATCGCTTGGAATGGTTATTCATTTAATAACATGCTGTAGTGCAATATCATCAGGGGCATAGGTTGATTTTATTTTTTGATTAACGGGTATTAATAGAGTCTGTTTGTTAACGGCCGCAAAATGACAAGAGGTAATGTCATGTCCGAACAAGCCAAATCACATCGAATAGGCGATATGTTGGTCGAGCGTGGAATACTCACGCGCCAACAGCTGTGTGAAGCAATTGAGATACAGCAGGCTCGTCAATCGTTACGCAAAGGTTCCGGCAAAACCTCTGTCGAGCCTTTGGGGGAAATTCTTGTTGAGCTGGGTTTTATCGATAGAGGCCAGTTAAACCACACCCTGAGTTGGCAGCGCCGCTTGCGCAATGCAACCTTGATAATGTCTTTTGTCGCACCACTATTAACCACTGCCTGCGGCGGCGGCGGGGGCACGACCACTCCCTCCGGCAGCAACAAAACACCGCCTAACTCTTCACTTTCATCCTCTTTGGCTTCTGACAGTATTTCGAGCAGCCCGGACGCATCAATACCGGCGGTAAGTTCATCGTCAGCCATTTCCTTTGCGCAGGATTCCTCTGATTCTTCATTGAGTTCCAATAACAGTTCAAGTCAATCCAACAGTGAGATTAATGGGCCAGTACTACTGCGCTGGGCTGTGCCTTCAGCAAGGGAAAATGGGGATTACCTTGGGGTTGAAGAAGTAGGGGGCTATGAAATCCGCTATCGCGAGAAGGGAGCTGAGCATTTCAATTCAGTCCGGATTACTGGCGGGTATGTCAACAACCATTATTTCAGCCATCTTCAAGGTAACCTGGAGTTTGAGATTGCTGCCTATGACACCAACGGCTTATTCAGTCGCTTTATCACTATATTGCCGCAGAAAAACACCCGGATAAACCTTATCGGGAAAGTAATTTTTGCCAGTTGAATGCAAATTAGCCTTCAAACGCCTACAATGAGTGCCTTTTTTTGACTGACCAGCTGCTTGAGATCCTATGACTGTTAATACCTTTGATCCCTCCCAAACCACCACTCTGGATACGCCAGCCAAAACACTTGCCAGTCAGGCGCAAACTGGCGGCACCAAAGGCAATACCATCGGCTTTGTGTCGCTTGGCTGCCCTAAAAACCTGGTGGATTCAGAGCGCATACTGACCCAATTGCGCACCGAAGGTTACAACATAGTACCCACCTATAACGATGCAGACATGGTGATAGTAAATACCTGTGGCTTTATCGACAGTGCGGTACAGGAGTCTTTAGGGGCTATTGGCGAAGCGCTTGCGGAAAATGGCAAGGTATTAGTCACCGGGTGTCTGGGGGCCAAAAAAGACGAAATTATTCAGGTTCACCCAAACGTTCTGGGTATTACCGGTGCCCATGCTTATGAGGAGGTGTTATCGCAAGTTCACGAACACCTGCCGCCCAGCCCGACACACAACCCGTTTACTGATCTGGTTCCACCGCAGGGTATTAAGCTCACTCCCCGTCACTATGCTTATTTGAAAATATCCGAGGGCTGCAACCATTCTTGCAGCTTCTGCATTATCCCTGATATGCGCGGCAAGCTGGTGAGCCGCCCGATTGGACAGGTAATGGGCGAGGCAGAGCGCCTCGTGAAAGCCGGCGTTAAAGAATTACTGGTCATTTCCCAGGACACTTCTGCCTATGGCGTTGATATTAAGCACCGTACCGACTTTTGGGATGGCCGCCCGCTCAAAACAGACATGTATCAGTTAGCTGCCGCACTGGGTGAATTGGGTGTATGGGTACGCTTGCACTACGTTTACCCCTATCTACATGTAGATAACGTGATTCCTTTGATGGCGCAAGGCAAGGTACTGCCCTATCTGGACATCCCTTTCCAGCACGCAAGCCCAACACTTCTGCGCAAAATGCGCCGCCCTGGACAAGTCGAACAAACACTGGAGCGCATCAAGGCTTGGCGCGAACAAGTTCCTAACTTAACCATTCGTTCCACCTTCATTGTGGGCTTTCCCGGGGAAACGGAAGCCGACTTCCAGCAACTTCTGGATTTCTTAAAAGAGGCGCAATTGGATCGCGTGGGCTGCTTCCAATATTCGCCGGTTGAAGGCGCCAAGGCCAATGACCTGCCCGATCACGTACCGGATGAGATCAAACAAGAACGCTACGACCGTTTTATGCAGCTGCAACAACAGATTTCCACTGAACGCTTAAAACAAAAAGTAGGGCAGGTGCTTCAAGTTCTGATCGATGAAGTTGATGAAGAAGGAGCCATAGGACGCAGCTTTGCTGACGCGCCCGAGATCGATGGCTGCGTCTACTTGAATGGTGAAGAGAATGTAAAACCCGGCGACTTGGTAAATGTGCTTATCGAACATTCGGACGAGTACGACCTGTGGGGCACAAAAGTCTAACGCCCCCTACACAGGTAAAGCCGAATCCCCCAGCTGTCAAAACACTGGGGGATTTTTTTATGCCTTGTGTTCTACACTAAGGTTTTATCATGGAGCAAGGTCTATGCCTGACATACAGCATCAACCGGAGCAGCAGCGTTTTGTTTTTGAATGCGATAACAGCGAAGCGACGCTGAGTTATCGCGTGTTTTCTCATGGCACAACACCTGCTATAGATTTCACCAGCACTTATGTGCCACCAGAATGTCGTGGCAAAGGCGTTGCAGAAAAATTAGTGCGCACGGGGCTTAAGTGGGCACAAGCACAAGGTTTTGAACTGCATGCCAGTTGCTGGTACGTTGCAAAATTTATTCGTTAATTTTAATTCTGGCAGAAAGGAATACCTGTGAAAAAACGGCGTGGTTTTACTCTGATTGAAATGATGATAGTGGTAGCCATCATCGCAATCCTGGCGTTAATGGCAATACCCAAGGCGGATCCGACTATCGCACGCCGCCAGGTTACTGAATCCATGGAGTTGATAGAGGACTACAAAAAATTAGTTGCTTATTATCACAAAAACACCTTGGTATTTTTAAAAAATAATCAGGAAGCAGGAATTCCTGAACCAGAAAAATTACTGGGAAATTATGTGGATCGGATTGAATTAAAAGAGGGTGCTTTTCACATTCGTTTCGGCAATAAAGCCCACCCTTCACTTAAAGAAAAAATTCTCAGCGTCCAACCGATTGCTGTAAAAGATTCGCCGCAAAGTCCAATCTCCTGGCTTTGTGGAAAAGGGGCCGTTCCCGAGGGAATGCAGGCCGTGGGCGAAAATAGAACTAATGTTGAATTAAAAGATCTACCAATAAACTGCAGAATTTGAGATTGAATCTTTGCACTAACCAAGAGACTTTACATGATCAAATTACAGAAAGACCCGAGTGGAACCTATCGTCAACGCATAACTATCGGGGCGCATAATTTGTTTGCAGATATTGGTACTGACTTGGGGGGAGAGGATTCCGCACCAGATCCACACGACCTGTTGGACTCTTCCCTTGCCGCTTGCACAGCAATTACATTGACCATGTTTGCCAAACGTCGGGGAATGCCTCTGGAATCAATTAATTTAAGCATTGAGCGCAATAACAGCAAAGAAAAATCAGGCGAGTACCAACTCTCAGTCAAATTAGAATTTATCGGCAACCTTAGCGACGATCAGCGCCAACAACTGTCTTCTATTGTAGAAAAATGCCCGATTCATAAGTTACTTTCTCATGCCACCATCAACATAAACACTCAGGTCGTTCAGGAGTAAGTTATGGCACTGATTATTTCTCCTCGCATTCAGGATATTGGCTTTCCCGTAAAACGCTTATTGAGGTCCGGCCGGTAAAAGCGTTGAATTTAGCCACTTCAAGTGTAACCCGCTGATAATTATCGATTTAATCAACTAACAACTCGAATGTCATGGGTCTGACCTGCTTGGTCAGATCTAGCTCAAAACTTCCCAGCCTGCCTAAATGTTCCGTATGGTACGGTGAGAATGCAGCCATATGGTCGCGAGTGATATTGTGCCCTTCTGACTTCAACTGATTGAACACTTCTGTCATCGCGTTTACGTTGTAGAGAATCGCAAAGTTTGCCAGCAAATGATTGTATTTGACGATCTTGCTCTGTTCGTGCTTTAAGTTGGCGGGAATTTTTCCGCCATTCGCAAAAAACAGCCAGCGGGCGAACTCATTGAACTCCTCACTCTTACAGGTCGCTGCCTGGATCGTTTTTCGAAGGTCAACGTCCGTAATGTATTCGAGCAAAAACATGGTTCTGACCACGCGTCCAAGCTCTCTAAACGCAAAGTACAACTTATTTTTCCGGTTCTTTGTGCCAAACCGACGCAAAATCGTTGATGCGGTAATTTTCCCTGCTTTAACAGACATCGCTGTGCGCATCATATCGGCATAATGCTTTTCAATGAGTTCCCACTTGATCGGCTCCTTAAACAAGGACTGTATATGCTTGAGTACCATGGCGCGGTCGGGCTTGTAGAAGTTGAGATCCTTGATGTTCCGGATGCGCGGCATGAGCTTAATTCCCAGCAAAAGGGCCAAGCCAAAAACCGGAGTGGATTGTGCCTGTGTATCGCCATGGACAGTATCCGGATTAAAGTCAGACTCGTCGTTAAGCAGACCGTCCAGAATATAAATGGCCTCGTAGACACCACAGGGAATAAACCGGCTGAACAGGGCAATGTACGTATCCGAGACATGGTAATAGGCAATACCGCCGTAGCTGCCGTAACGAATATGATATTCCGATAGTAAATTATCTTCGTAGAGATCCCAGAGCTTGCCATCAGCGGACACGCTATTACCTGAACCCCAGCATTCTATTAATCGGTATTTTTTGTACGCGTTATTAATTTTTGCAATTGCCTTATCGAGACGCGCTTCAGTGGTGCGCTTTAAGTTAAGCCACGCTACCTGTTTGCGAGAAACACCCTGTACAGAACGCACGGTTTCGGTGGGGCCAATATTGGTACCATAACAAAATACAGTCAGGACAAAACGTAACACGGGGTCACTGATGCGTGATTCAAAACCCGACAGTGGGCCAAACTGTTTGTTCAGATTCAGCCATTTTTCAACATTGATGATCACATCGAGCACGTTGATTTTTTCCAGCCTATCTCGCAATAGCGCTCCAATTTCTTCGATCTCTGGAGATGGTTGATCCGGCTTTCGCTTGCCAATAACGAGATTCCCGTTTTCAATGCGAACCAATTCATCTTCCGGAAACTGGCTGTCTGCTTTATGGCAGCTCGCTTCCATGGCGTCCTTCAGGGTTCTTGCAAATTCAACGTCGCCAGCCACGAGCCCCACCTCCTCGCAATAAGCGGGTAGTTGCGCCTCGTATTCTTCCCAGGTGATCATTTGCTCGCGGTAATCATCAAAGGTCTCACTGTAGGGAATGAATAAGTCACCGGTGCTGAGCTCTTCGGCAATTCGCTCGAACACACACAGCTCGAAACACATTTTATTGATCTCGGTGACGTGTGCTGATTTGGTCGATTTTCCAGTGACCAGTTTCCACCAATTTTCTCTAACCCAGCGAATGTTGATGATGGTCCCAGCCGAGGAATCGTTCGGATCATTTTGAATAGATAGGAACTCGGTACGGCGTTGTTTATGTTTCAAAATAAACTGGAAGGCGTTCAGTAAATCCTTGTCCTCCGTAGCCGAGGCGAGATTGAGTATCTCAATCGTGCGAAACAAGGTAGATCGCTGCTTTTTGTAAAGTTGCACCATGAACGGCAAGTAATTGTTGCCTGCAAACGCCATATATTGTTCGCACATGTGCAGCAACTGATCGCTGTTCTTGCCCAGCACCGGATCAAAGGCTGTCACCGATTCGGGCTTATCCAGATACACCTTGACCGTTCCAGACAACACAGAAATCAAATGATCGGTTTGCTTTTGATGGTCACTCAGGTATTTCTCCAACAGTTTTTGCGCCGAGCGATCCATCTTTAACAACAGCTTGATAAATATGTCGGCTGCGTTATCCAACGTTCGCGCGTATTGGTGCCGGATGAGGACGATGACTAGCGCAAACCGCTTATTCGGTTTGAGCTTCACCAGCTCGGCGTAATCCAGAGCTTTGGCCTCATCAATGAACTGCTGGTGTTTGACTGGGGGCAACCCCAAATCCGTGGGCAGAAGCGTTTGCAGGGCCGTCAACCATTCCAGATATTGGATGTACGCATGGATGTTGCGAGGCGTTAAGCGTTTGGGTTCATTCTTCAGAGTGCTCCAGCCAAAACCACTCAGCCCTGAACTGGCGCGAAGAATATCGTTGATGCGCTGCCGACTTTCGTCCGTTAAAAATCCACATAATTGAGCGTAGTATCGGGTATTTACCTCCGTCCTGGCTGCTTGGCATATTCGTTCAAGCACGCTGAATGCCGGGAGTTCATAACGCTCTTTGACCAAATACTCCAAAGTAACATTGATGATGTCCGGCAGCGCTTCCTTGGTCGTCGCCGCTTCCTGCGCCCAAGCCTGTGCCAGCTCGGATGTTTTGATCGTATCGTAGGCTTTTATGTTGAGATGACGTCGAACCAATTTTACATGGCGATCTTTCGATCCTGAGGTGTAATAGGTCTGTAGATCATTCAGTGTCACCCGGGAACGACACTGGTTTTTGATGTGTGCGACGATAACCTTTGGTATTTCACCCAGCGGAACAAAACGACCCAATCGCTGCGTTGTTTTTAGTTGAATCAGCAACCCCAGGAATGCGGCGCTGGTCCGCTTACAGTGACGAAGAGCAAATTCCAGATCTTCGGACGTGGGCGTGTACACATCCCCCAGCTCGTTTGGGGTGATGTCCGATTTTATGCGTGGATAGGCTGTTTGATAAATAGCGGCCATCAGCTCATTTCCCTTCCTAATGGTTATCTAATTATGGAGACGGAACCTACGATTGAATCAACCACCACCGGTGTCTGACGAAATAAAGTGTTCTACGCACATCACTTACCACTATTCGACGCGCGTACTTTCCCTTCATTGGCAAATAAGAGGACAGATGGCTAGGTACGGCCGCTCCGCGTTCGAAATTATCAATTGGCGTTCCGAATTTTGATCGTGTTATTTCGGAGACGAATGCTCAAATTCAACATGTGAAACTAAGCTCAACCTGTTAACCGAACCTGAGTTAGGGAAAAACGTTATACGTACTTTTGTCATCTGAAGATGGTGCTGTCTACGATGCCAACTTCACCGGCGAATTTCAAAAACTGAAATAAAGCCGCAACGCACTAACGAAACTGCCATGTTTGGTGAAAACCAGCATGGCAAATTTTTATCCATTATCACAACGGAAAATCTATGTCGTGGATACTTACCAAGTACCTGATCACAGCTGCACTTCGCATACTTTAATGACGCTTTTGATGGACCGCTGGCATACCCACACCTAATCAAAACTTCATTCGCTGAATTCGCACCGCGTTAAAAATAGCCAGCAATGCCACGCCGACATCGGCAAAAACCGCCTCCCACATGGTTGCCAAACCGCCAGCACCCAATATCAAGACCACTGCCTTTACACCGAAGGCGAGGGAAATGTTTTGCCATACGATGCGTTTGGTTTGTTTGCCGATGGCAATGGCGGTGGGAATTTTGCTGGGTTTATCATCTTGAATGACAACGTCAGCTGTCTCGATTGTTGCATCACTGCCTAAGCCGCCCATCGCTATACCGACATCACTCAGCGCGACTACCGGTGCGTCATTAACACCATCGCCGACGAAAGCAACGGTTTCATTTTGCGCTTTAATTTCTTTTACCTTGTTAACTTTATCCTCTGGTAACAAATCGCCAAACGCATTATTGATACCTAATGTTTGCGCAACAAATTGCACCACTGAGCTTTTATCGCCACTTAGCATAGTGATGTTAACGCCGAGTTGTTTCAGCGTGTCTATCGTTGATTGCGCGTCCTCCTTTATGCTATCGGCAATGGTCAAATAGCCAGCGAATTTACGGTCGTAACTGATGGCAATCACCGTATGTACAATGCTGGCAGGATCTATATCGTATTGAATAGAAAATTTGTCGAGCAACCTGAAATTTCCCACTAGCAATTCCTTGCCGTCAATTTCAGCTTTAAGCCCGTGGCCAGAAATCTCTTCTACCTTGTTCAAGATAATTTCGTTATCAATCGCGCCTACATATTGATTGATGGCAGTGGCTACCGGATGTGTACTTTGACTTTCCAGTGCATTAACCAGCTTGAGGATTTCATCCCGATTGACATCAGGCTTCAGATTGACCTCTTGTACTTTAAATACCCCTTCGGTCATGGTGCCGGTTTTATCCATCACCACATGGTGAATTGTGGAAATGGTGTCTAGAAAATTGCTACCTTTGAATAAAATGCCATTTTTACTCGCAGCACCTATACCGCCGAAATAGCCCAGTGGAATACTGATTACCAACGCGCAAGGGCATGAGATCACGAGAAAAATTAGCGCGCGATACAACCATTCGCTGAACACATAAGCTTCGACAAAAAAGTAAGGCAACACACAAATGGCAACGGCTAAAACAACCACGATTGGGGTGTATATTTTGGCGAATTTTCGAATGAACAATTCGGTAGGGGCTTTTTGTGCAGCAGCGTTTTGTACTAACTCTAAAATCCTCGACAGCTTGCTGTCGGTATAAGCGGCGGTAACTTTGACTTGTGATACGGCATTGAGATTGATCATCCCCGCCAAAACTGCATCGCCTTTGTTTTTCGTGTCAGGTTTACTTTCACCCGTTAGTGCGGCGGTATTGAAGGAAGCGGTTGCGGATAAAAGCTCACCGTCCAAACCTAATTTTTCACCTGCTTTAAGCTGGATAATATCGCCAATGTTGACCGTCTCTGCTTTGAGCGTAATGGCTTGATTATTTCGTAACACTGTTACTTCGTCAGGGCGTTGATCGAGCAGCGTTTTGATATTGGTCTTGGCTCTTTTTACTGCCAGGGTCTGGAACACTTCGCCGATTGAATAAAACAACATCACGGCAACACCCTCAGGGTATTCGCCAATCGCAAAGGCGCCGATCGTTGCAATACTCATCAATAAAAATTCAGAAAATACTTCACCCTTGATGATGGTTTCAACCGCTTCTCTCAAAACCGGCAGGCCAACCGGTAAATAGGCAGCAACGTACCAGCCAATGCGCAGCCAACCAGTAAACCAGGTTTGCGGAAAATAATTATCCAGAATTATTGCAGTTAGCAATGCAATTAAACTGACCGCAGCGGGCAGAAACAGTTTAACGTTATTGTTGCTGCTGGCATGATCGTGGCCATCATCATCGCTGTGCTGATCTTGATCGTCAGTCGCACAGCAACTATCTCTCACAGGTTTGTTTTTTATCAGCGCATCAGCTTGGGCATTTATTTTATTTTCTTCTGTGCAGCACAGTTGTTTTCCCTGCGCATCGTAATCGTGTGTATGGTTCATAGCGTTTCCGTTACTTTAAAATAGGAACTAAAGATGATTGGCAGGTATTTAATTACACATCAATCGATAGCAGAATAATTAGTCTTATCAAGGTCGTCATCGGCAATGCCCCTGTGAGGAAACCGGTCGATGACCGGGCAATGTGCCCCGGTCATCGGTTTTCATTTAACTTACGCAATCACGCTAAACACTGAGTCTGCGTAGAAAATTAAGTCTTTGATGGGGTCGAGCTAAATTTGCTATGAAGCCAGTGATATAGAACTGGTAACACCAACAGCGTCAGTAGCGTCGAGGAAATAATCCCGCCGATAACAACTGTGGCCAAGGGGCGCTGTACTTCCGCACCCGTTCCCGTATTCAGTGCCATTGGCACAAAACCAAGACTTGCTACTAATGCGGTCATCAGGACAGGACGTAAGCGAACAAGCGCCCCTTCCGTCACAGCCAACATTAAATCCCCTTTTTCATGCCAGAGGTCGCGAATAAAAGCGAGCATGACGAGGCCGTTGAGGACTGCCACACCGGACAGTGCAATGAAGCCTATACCCGCCGATATGGACATGGGCATACCTCGAATGGCTAACGCCAGCACTCCACCCGTGAGCGCCAAAGGCACCCCACTAAAAATAATTAACGCATCTTTTAATGAGCCAAAAGCCATGACCAGAATGCCGATGATCAGTAACAATGTCAGTGGCACCACAAGAGAAAGGCGTTTACTTGCCGATTCGAGTTGCTCAAACGTGCCCCCGTAATCCAGCCAGTACCCTGGGGGCATATCTACCTTGGCGGCGATTTGCGCTTTAACATCTTGCACAAATCCGCCCAGGTCGCGACCTCGTACATTTGCCGTCACAACCACCCGACGCTTGCCATTTTCCCGGCTAATTTGTGCAGGCGCGGGAGAAATGTCGATGGTTGCCACTTCAGAGAGCGGAACATAATCGCCGTTAGGTAGTGGCACAGGTAAAAACTTGAGCTTCTCGACATCGCGTCGTACAGCCTCCGGTAATCGCACGATGAGTTCAAAGCGTCTATCACCCTCATACAAGATGCCTGCACTTTCACCACCAACGGCAGCAGCGACCCAATTTTGAAGTGCTGAGACATTCAATCCATAGCGTCCCAAGGCACTTCGATTCGGAATGATCGAGAGTGTTGGCAATCCTGTCACTTGCTCAACACGTGCATCGGCCACACCCTCTACCTGACTCAGTGCTTCGAGGATGTCATTAGCCGTCAGCACCAGCTGATCGAGGTCATCGCCAAACACTTTGATGCCAAGGTCGGCTCTGACCCCTGAAATCAGTTCGTTGAACCGCATTTGTATGGGTTGGGTGAACTCATAATTGTTGCCCGGTAATTCCTCTAACGATTTTTCCATTTCCTCAACCAACTGCTCTTTGGTCTTATCGGGATTGGGCCATTCGGAGCGAGGCTTTAAAATAACGAAATTATCGGCAACATTCGGGGGCATCGGATCGGTTGCAACTTCGGCGGTACCTATGCGTGCAAAAACTTTATCCACTTCGGGGAAAGACTTGATACGCTTTTCAAGAATTTCCTGCATTTCTACCGCTTGTTCGAGGCCGGTACCGGGGATTCGCATCGCATGCAACGCGATATCACCCTCGTTAAGTTGCGGAATAAATTCGGATCCCAGCGTTGTGGCAAGCCACGTGCAAATGATGACAAGACCGGTAGCACCGCCAATCACAAACCAACGGAATTTAAATGCCAGCAACAATAAAGGCTTATACATTTGCTTCGCACTGCGAATAGCAACACCTTCTTGTTCACTGATTTTCCCGCTTAAAAAAACCGCGACCGCAGCTGGCACAACTGTGAGGGATAGAACCATTGCGGCGACAAGTGCCATCACGACCGTTGCGGCCATAGGGTGAAACATTTTGCCTTCCACACCGGTGAGGGAAAAAATCGGGATATAAACAACGGTGATGATCGCGACACCAAACAGGCTGGGCCGAATCACTTCAGAGGTTGCTTCGAAAACAACGTTCAAGCGTTCGCGCAGGCCAAGAGCGCCTTCACGTTGTGCGTGTGATAAACGTCGGATAGCGTTTTCCACGATAATCACAGTGCCATCGACGATGATCCCGAAATCCAATGCCCCGAGGCTCATCAAGTTTGCGGACACCCCGGTGTGTACCATGCCGGTTATGGTGGCAAGCATTGATAACGGGATTACTGCTGCTGTAATCAGTGCTGCGCGCAAATTTCCAAGTAACAGGAAAAGCACCACAATCACCAATAAGGCGCCTTCCAGAAGGTTTTTACTGACCGTTGCAATGGCTTTATCAACTAAAGCCGTACGATCATAAACGGGGGTCGCAATAATGCCATCCGGGAGTGAGGCTTGAATGTCAATCAGCCGTGCTGCTACGTCTCGCGCCACCGTGCGTGAGTTTTCTCCGATGAGCATCATGGCCGTACCCAGCACGGTTTCAACACCATCCTGGGTTGCTGCACCGGTTCGAAGCTCTCTCCCGATAGCGATTTCTGCTACATCACTAATTTTGACAGGAACAGAATCCTGCTGCGCAACAATGACGTTGGCGATGTCATCCAAGGTTCCCAATTGGCCGGGCGAGCGCACCAGTAATTGTTGCCCATTGCGCTCGATGTAACCTGCACCACGGTTATCATTATTGGATTCAAGCGCTTCAACCAAATCTTCCATCGACACCCCGAAGTGCAGGAGTTTCTGTACATCTGGCGTAATGTGGTATTGCTTGTTATAGCCACCAATACTGTTTACCTCTACCAATTGGGGTTTTATTATCCAGTCTTTAATTTCACGCAAGGCGGTGGAGTCGTAAGGTTTGCCATCTTCCGTTCGTGCATCGGGAGCTGCTTGAACGGTATACATAAATATTTCACCCAAACCTGTCGAGATGGGCCCCATTTCAGGTTCCATACCGGGAGGCAGCACACTTTTCATCGACCCCAGTTTGGTGTTGATAAGGTTCCGGGCAAAGTAGATATCGGTACCTTCGTCAAACACCACGGTAACCTGCGATAAACCATAGCGGGATAACGACCGCGTATAGGATAGGTTGGGTAACCCTGCTAAAGCGGTTTCTATAGGGTAAGTAATCCGTTGTTCAGCTTCTAAAGGCGAGTAACCTGGTGCAGCGGTATTAATTTGCACCTGGACATTGGTGATGTCGGGCACCGCATCAATAGGGAGTTTTTGGTAACTCCAAAACCCGATGCCGACGATTAATAAAACAAAACTTAAAAACAGATAACGCCGCTCGATGGCTAAGCGTAGTAGTGAATCAATCATGCTACACCCCTTAGTGTTCGTGCTCGGCTTCAGATTTTTCGATGTCAGCTTTAATGAGATAGCTGTTTCGGGTTACGTACTCTGTATCTGGTTTCAGGCCAGATATGACCTCGGCATAGCTGTCATCTTTTCGCCCCACCACTAAAGGGATAAATTCGTATTTATTACCGTGTTTGACAAAAACCCCGGTGCGCCCTCCCAGGATTTGCAGAGCATCTATTTTTACCGCTACGTCTACGTTAAATTCATCGATAACAATACGTCCTTCTGCCATTGAACCTGGAGAGAGCATGGATAGGTCGTTGCTTAGTTTTGCGCGCGCAATGAGATACGGCTGCTCGTCACCTGCCGGGAGGAGGTGCTCAATTTTTGTTTTAACTTTTTGCTCGCCTATGCTCAGAAAAACTTCTTGCCCGATAGCAACAGAGGAACGTTGAGAGGGGAAAATACGCAACTCGGCCCACAAGTTGTCGAAGCTCGAAATTGAAAACAGTATTTGATCTCCTGTCACCTCGCCCGAATTAGCGTGCCGTTGCACAATCATCCCGGCAATGGGTGCGCGGATACTGTATTTCCTCAAACTCTCGTTGGCTTCAACTTCAGCCAGAAGATCACCGGCTGCCACTGTCTCACCAATAGTTACCTGTACCGACGTTACAACACCGGAAAATCGTGCACGCACATGGCTGGTTTGTTCGGGAGCTGTGGTTAATCGCCCATAGGTAAGAATGGTTTGATGAAGTGTTTGTTCGCCAGAGCGTTCCGTCACAATACCTACAGTTTGTGCCATGGTGTCTTCAATTTGACTGGTTCCCTCTTCATCTTCGTGGCCGTGTCCGCCACTCTCCGCATGACCATCGTCACCTTCCTGTTTGCTTTCATGTCCGTGCTCTTCGTCTTCGTGTTTCCCTTCGTGCTTCTCGCCCTCCCCATGGTCATGCCCATGAGAGCCTGACTCTTCAGTGTGTTCATCTTCTTGATGTTGGTGATCGTCGCTCTTCGTTGCTGCACTGGCCATATAAATATCGGCCAAAAACATCACCAATAGCAGTGCCAAAATTAAAACCACGCCCGGAGCGGATTTCAGCAAATTTTTGGATGAAGGTTTCGTTAGATGTTTGTTCGATGTTTTCATGGGTTAACCTCAAAATTCTGTTCGTTCAGGGGGGAGCCAATCATTCGCTCCAACTCAATACGGGTTTCCTGCATGCGGGCAGCGGCCTCTACCAAGGCTTGCTGGGCATCCAGCAATTGGTTTTGCGCAAGGTTTAATTCCAGATAGCTGTAGCGTCCCCGGTCAAATGCATCAGCAGTGCTGCGCATGGCTTTCTTGAGGGATGGGAGGACCTGATCACGCAGCACATTCACTTCATCAACCGCTAATTGATGGGTTTCGTACGCGGCGATCAGTTGTGCTTCTAGTTGGATTCGTGTTGCATCTTTGTCCCATTCCGCTTGTTGTTGGTTGGCGGTAGCCGTAGCGATTGCCCCACGAGCTCTGCCGCTGCTCCCCAGGGGCATGCTCAGTCCAACCACGACAGCGGAGTCATCGCTTTCCTGAAGGCGGCGAACTCCCGCATTCCATTCCAGCGCCGGGCGACGTTCGCTTTGTGCCCGGCGCACTTCTGCCGAACGGACATCGATCTCAGCGGAGAGAAATGCCAGATCTGGATTGTTGGATAGTTTTTCCAACAAGGCAGGCAAGGTTGTGGTTGACGGGACGCCATATAGATCCGCTTTTACAGCGGTAAAGTCCGGAGAGGTATCGGCCCAAAACGCACTCAGCCTGATCCGTTCGGTGCTGACCCGCTGGCGAGCTTGTCGCAACGCCAGTGTGGCGCGAGTCAGTGCGGCGTTGCCGCGCAAAAGCTCACTTTCGGCAGTGCCACCCGCTTGCACCTGCCGGGTAAGTGAGGTCAGGGTCTGTTGAAGTAACTGATGGGATTCCTCCTGAAGCATCAGTTCTTCCTGCGCAACCAGCAAACGGATGAACTGCTGTGTAACAGCAGTCACCACATCCAACGTAAGCACGCGCTGCGAAGACGCCAACTGTTGCTGGCGAGCGGTGACCAGATTGACCCTGGCATCACGTTGCCCGCCCAATTCGATGGCGGAAGACAGGGAAATGGTTAGCTCGCTGGCTTTTGTTCCGCTCAATTCACCTGAGCCTGCCACATTCTCAAGATCAGTATTGACCCGCAGCTCGGGCCTGAGAGCAGCGGTTTGTTTTTCCCCGGCCAAAGCATTTAGCTTGAAGGTGTAACACGCTAGTTGAGGGTTGTTTTGTAAGGTGGCGCGGACAGCCTCACCCAATGTCAGTGTGGTTTCCGCAACAGCGGTTAGAGCAAAAGAACTACAAGATAAGGCAATAGCCGAAATGGCCATCGCCTGATGGAAAAGTTGCATAGAAAACTCCAGCCTAATTGGCAGTTCCCGGTATCGGTGCAGGAGTCCTGGACGCGAATGGGGAACTGCAAAAAACTACCCTTTTTACAAAGGGCCGTTAACGACAATCAGAATGGAGTTGCAGGAGGTGCGCGCAGCGGCGGACGAATCCCCGCGCGACGATGGGGAAGAGGAGCGTCTGTGTAAAAAAAGAATAAGGAGGTATGCGTTACCGCAAGCAGTATAAAAATCACAGCCAACAGTATTGGCAATGACGGGTCAAGCTTAAGGAGTTTTGCCAGAACCGATTGGGATACTTCCACATCGATATCCTGATGCGATTCATCCGCTGTGTGGACTTCGTGCCCGCCTATCACATCGAGATGAAGGGAAATTGGTGGCTCCTGTCCATCAAAACAAAAGTGTCCATGCACGCCGGTCCAGCTGGTCATCAGCCAAAGCAGCAGTGTCAGAAGCACAAATGTTTTATAACCGGAACTAATTCTCACCTGTGGGGCACCTGATAGTGAAGCTCATTGAGGATATAGCAATCTGTTTGTCATAGCCATCTGTTTGTCATAGCCATCTCACGGAATGACGATAAATTGAGTCATTTTTTCCATCAGCGTGAGCGCGGCATTATCGGAAAACTGCTGGCCCTCATCGATGTATTCCCATACCGTTGCATCGTTTTTCCATCCGCCTTGTTTTTTGATTAACTCAAAATCTATGCGCTCCCTGGCAGCCGATGTGGAAAGTCCACGCCGAAAGCTATGACTACTGAGGTCTGGAAGAAAGTCGAACTGACAAGTTTTGCCCAGATTTTTAAGCAAATCATTAATTGCTCCTGGGTTCAGCGGCTTTGTTTGGACCTGACTCCATCGGTTGACCGGCCTGAAAAGTGGACCGCTGTTGATACCGGCAATGTCCACCCAATCCTTAATGGCTGTGGCAGGACAGCAGCCCTTGGCGCCAAAAGGCAGCGCTCGGGTTAGCCCCTGCATCTGCTGGTCGGTTTTGGAGCGAGGCAAACGGATAATCAGTCCTTCCGGTTCCCACACAAGATCCCGTACCTGAATCGAAACCAGCTCGCTGCGGCGAAACGCCCCAAAAAACCCGGTTAATATCAATGCAATATCACGGTATTTCTTTTGATTATCAGGTTGTTGTCGCAGGTGATTTACCATTTGTGCAATGTGCTCCAGTCGCAGCGCTTTGGCTTTACGTTTTGGCTGTCCATGGGTACGGCGAATCCCATCCATGGTTTTGCGTACGAGAAGATCGTGTGCTGGATCAGTTAATCCCTGGTGATGGTGCCATTGGCTAATCGCGGTGAGGTGAAGATCTAAAGTTCGGGAGTTTAGTGATTCGGCTTTAGCCAACAGATAGCGCACGACGATGTCCCTATCTGTGGGCAAACGTCCGCCCCATCTTTCAAATTGCCGGATAGCAGAACGATAGGCCTTACGAGTGTTTTCAGAGGTGGCCATCTGAAGATAATGACGGAGTGAATCTGATTCCGTTCGCGCAATTGGACTGAGCTTCTCGTTACGTAATGACAAATCATTAGCGATTACTGGCGGCTTGATGTTCATGAGCTGAGTTTCCTGACGAGCCGCGGGAAAGGCGGTTATGTACTGATATTACAAGCGGGAAATTTTGATTGATCAACATAACCTTCGATAACATTCATTATCGAAGGTTATATTGAGTAATTCAACCAGTATAAAAATAAATAAACATAATGTTATATTACGTGATATGTATTACGTAACGAAATAATCCAAGAGGAAATATAATGGCCCGTGCAGGAGTGACTTACTACGATGTTGCTAAAGCCGCAGAAACCATCAAAACCGGAGGTCAGGAGCCCACGGTTGATCGGGTGCGCGAGCAACTGGGTACCGGGAGCAGAAGCACCATAGCCGCCTTGAACCTTCGTCCCCTGCTTTTTCTGTGCCTGCCGGCCGCCCTGTTGCTAAGTGCCTGCGATCAGGCTCCAGCCCCCCAAGAACAGGCCCCGCGCCTGGTCAAACTCTTTACCGTGGAAGATCCGGCCGGGGCGCGCCTGCGCGAATTCCCCGCGCGCCTGAAGGCCACCGAGGAGGCCGAGCTGTCGTTCCGTATCGGCGGCCAGCTGAAGACCCTCAACGTGCTGCAGGGACAGCCGGTGAAACGCGGTCAGCTGATTGCCAGCCTGGATGACGCCGACCAGCGCCTGCGCCTGCGTGATCGCCAGGCCAGCTATGACTTGGCCAACGCCCAGTTCAAGCGTATTGCCCAGTTGCTGGAGCGGCAGATGATCTCCCGCGCTGAGTATGACCAGCGCAAGGCCACCCTGGATTCGGCCAGCGCAGCGCTCAGCCTGGCCCGTCAGGAGCTGGAATACACCAGCATTCTCGCGCCCTTCGACGCAGTGGTGGCCAGCACCCATGTGGACAACTTCCAGGTGGTGCAGGCCAAGCAGCCCGTGGTCACCCTGCAGAGCGGCAATCAGCTGGATGTGCTGTTTCAGATGCCGGAAAACCTGCTGACCAACCTGCGCAGCCGTGAAGAGAACCGCGACTATCACCCCAGCGTGATTCTCGACAGCCTGCCCGGCCGCGAATTCGAGGCGGTCTATAAGGAGCACAGCACCCAGCCTGATCCCAAGACCCTGACCTATCAGGTGACCCTGTCCATGCCGCGTCCCGAGGGTCTCAACCTGTTACCGGGGATGAGTGCCACGGTCAAGGTTGACTTGGCCCAGGTCAGCCGTGACCTGGGTAGCCGCCTGCTGGTGCCGGTGGAGGCGGTGTTCAGTCCGGACGACAGCGGCCCCGAGGTCAAGCAGGTGTGGGTGGCTCGCGAGCAGGACGGCGTGCTACGTCTGACGGCCCGCCAGGTCGAGGTGGGCCAGCTGAGCCGCAACAGCATCGAAGTACTCAGCGGCATCGAACCCGGCGAGCAGATCGTTGCCGTGGGTGGCGCCGAGCTGGAGGAAGGCCAGGCGGTAAGGCCCTGGGTACGCGAGCGAGGGCTGTAAATGGATATCGCCGGCTACTTTATCCAGCGTCGCGTCACCAGCTGGCTGGTCACTCTGGTGCTGGGCATCGGCGGGCTGCTGGCCTTTCTCGGAATCGGCCGCCTGGAAGACCCGTCCTTCACCCTGAAGAACGCCATGGTCATCACCAGCTATCCCGGCGCCTCGCCGCAGCAGGTGGAAGAAGAGGTCAGCTACCCGCTGGAGAACGCCATCCAGCAGCTGCCCTCGATCAAGAAGGTCACCTCCATCTCCAGTGCCGGGCTGTCGCAGATCAGCCTGGAACTGCACAGCCAATACAAGGCCGAGCAGATCCCGCAGATCTGGGATGAACTGCGGCGCAAGATCAACGACTTGCAGCCCAACCTGCCACCGGGGGTCAACCCGCCGCAGGTGCGGGATGATTTCAGCGATGTATTCGGCTTCTTCCTGCTGCTCACCGGCGAGGGCTACAGCGCCCAGGAACTGCGCGATTTCGCCGACTACCTGCGCCGTGAACTGGTGTTGCTGCCTGGCGTAGGCAAGGTCAGCCTGGCCGGCGCCCGCCAGGAGCAGGTGCAGGTGGAAATCTCGCGCAGCAAGATGAGCACCCTGGGTATCGCCCCGCAGCGCCTGGCCCAGGTGCTCAGCCAGCAGAACGTGGTGTCCAACGCCGGGCGCATTCTGGTCGGCAGCGAGTCGATCCGCCTGCACCCCACTGGCGAGCTGCAGGATGTGCGCGAGCTGGAGCGTCTGATCATCAGCGACCCGGGCAGCGCGCAGCAGGTCACTCTCGGCGATATCGCCCAGGTCAGCCGCGGCTTTAGCGAAACACCGGGCAACCTCTACCGCATGAACGGCCAGCCGGCCCTGACCCTGGGCGTTTCCTTCGCACCCAAGGTCAATGTGGTGGATGTCGGCGCGACGATCAACGCGCGCCTGGCTGAACTGGACGCCCAGCGCCCGGCCGGTATGCAGTTGCAGGTGTTCTACGACCAGGCCGCCGAAGTGCAGGCCTCGGTGCAGGGTTTCGTGATCAACTTCGTCGCCTCGGTGGCCATCGTGATCGTCGTGCTGCTGATCTTTATGGGCCTGCGCAGCGGCCTGCTGATCGGCCTGATCCTGGCCCTGACGGTGCTCGGCAGCTTTATCTTTATGCGCCTGCTGGGCATCGAGCTGCAGCGCATTTCCCTCGGCGCCCTGGTGATCGCCCTGGGCATGCTGGTGGACAACGCCATCGTTATCGTCGAAGGCATTCTGGTCGGCCGTCAGCGCGGCCAGAGCACCCTGGAGGCGGCGCGGGGCATTGTCCGCCAGACCAACCTGCCGCTGCTCGGCGCCACCCTGATCGCCATCATCGCCTTCGCCCCCATCGGCCTGTCGGACGACTCCACCGGCGAGTTCTGCCTGTCGCTGTTCCAGGTGCTGATGATCTCCCTGCTGCTCAGCTGGGTGACTGCCATCACCCTGACGCCGTTCTTCGCCAGCCTGTTCTTCCGCGATAACCAGACCCTGACCGGCCAGGATCAGGGCGACCCCTACGGCGGGGTGATCTTCACCAGCTACCGGCGCCTGCTCGACTTCGCCCTGCACCGCCGTAGCCTCACTCTGGGCGTGTTGGTGGTGCTGCTGGTGGTGGCCATTGCCGGCTTCGGCAAGGTGCGCCAGAGCTTCTTTCCGCCGTCCAATACGCCGATGTTCTTTATCGACCTGTGGCTACCCCAGGGCACTGATATCCGCTACACCGAGCAGCTGGTGGCCGAACTGGATCAGCATGTACTGGAGCAGGAAGGAGTGACCACGGTCAGCAGCACAATCGGTCAGGGCGCCCTGCGTTTTATCCTCACCTACTCACCGCAGAAGCAGTATCCCAACTACGCCCAGCTGCTGGTGCGCACCGACAACCTGGAACGCATCGAGCCGCTGATCAACCAGTTGGAACTGCATGTCGCCGAGCAGTACCCGCAGATCAAGCCCAAGTTCAAGCAGCTGATGCTCGGCCCCGGCAATGACAGCAAGATCGAGGCGCGCTTCAGCGGCCCCGACCCCGACGAACTGCGCCGCCTGGGTGGCGAAGTCAGCCGCCTGATGCGCCAGGATCCGGTAGCCAATGCAGTGATGCACGACTGGCATGAGCGCACCAAGCTGGTTCGTCCACAATTTGCCGAGGCCCGCGCCCGTGAACTGGGGGTGGACAAGAGTGCACTGGATGACCTGTTGCGCATGAGCTTCTCCGGCATGAACGTGGGCCTGTACCGCGACGGCACCCGCCTGCTGCCGATTGTCGCGCGCACCCCGGACAACGAGCGGCTGAATGCCGACAGCCTCAGTGACCTGCAGATCTGGAGCAGCGTGCGTGGCATCTACCTGCCCATCGAGCAGGTGCTGCAGGGCTTTTCCACCGAGTGGGAAGACCCGCTGATCATGCGTCTGGATCGCAAACGCACCCTCACCGTGCAGGCCGATCCAGCCCTGCTCAGCGGCGAAACAGCAGCCCAGCTGCTCCAGCGTATCAAGCCCGAGATCGAAGCCATCCCCCTGCCCGAGGGGTATCACCTGGAATGGGGCGGCGAATACGAAAGTTCGCGCAATGCCCAGGGCGCGGTGTTCGGCAGTCTGCCTCTGGGCTATCTGGTGATGTTTATGATCACCATCCTGCTGTTCGACTCGTTCAAGCGCGCCACCGTGATCTGGCTGACCGTGCCCCTGGCGATGATCGGCGTAACCCTGGGCTTTCTGCTCACCGGCATTCCCTTCGGCTTTATGGCCCTGCTCGGCCTGCTCAGCCTGAGCGGCATGCTGGTGAAGAACGGCATCGTTCTGGTGGATGAAATCCAGCTGCAGCTGGCCAGCGGCAAGGACGCCCTGCAGGCCGTGGAAGAGGCCTCCATCAGCCGCGTACGCCCGGTATCCATGGCTGCCCTGACCACCATCCTGGGCATGAGCCCGCTGTTGACCGACGCCTTCTTCCAGAGCATGGCGGTGGTGATCATGTTCGGCCTGGGCTTCGCCACCCTGCTCACCCTGGTGGTGCTGCCGGTGCTCTATTGCGTGTTCTACGGGATCAAGGCGCAGACCAAGGCAGAAGTCTGAGGGGCGGTTGTCCACCCTATGCTGGCGTGACGTGGCGTAGGGTGGACAACGCGCAGCTTGTCCACCCGCTGTTATTCCCTGCTAAATCTGGCGGGCGCGCCTAAAGCGCCGCCAGCCCGAGCGCAGGTCATCCAGCATCGGCACCAGGGCCAGGCTGATCAGCAGCAAGGCCAGCGGTAGCGTGGACACATAGCCCAGGCGGTTAAAGCCAAAGGCCCCGGCAATCCCACCCATAAAGAAGTACAGGGCCAGCAGGCTCAGCACCTGCAGACGCTGGCGGTCGACCTGGATCCGGCCGAACTGTTCGCCGTGGCGGTTCCAGTACAGCAGCTTGCCCAGCTCGATGCCGATATCGGTGACGATGCCGGTGATATGGGTGGTGCGAATCTCCGCCCGCGACAGCTTGGTGTGTTGGCGCTGATGGAAAATTGACCCACCCTGCCGATTGAAATTTGACCCAGGGCGGATTGCTGATTTTGTTACCAGCAACTGTGGATAAGTCTACCAGCGCAGCTGCTTTTGAACCCACTCCCTCGCTGTCCCAGTTCAGCTGTTGAAGACCTGCCACATGCAGCCATGCAGCAGGCCGTCGTCACCATGAAATCAGAACGACTCATCGTCCTCCGGTTCCTGGCCGCCCTTACGCTTTCGCTCCCGTGATTTGATCTTGGCCTGGGCCGCCAAGCTACTGTGTTGCAGGCGATAGGACTCGTTACCGGTTTCGACGATGTGGCAGTGGTGGGTCAGCCGATCCAGCAGGGCGGTGGTCATCTTGGCGTCGCCGAACACGCTCGACCATTCGGCGAAGCTCAGGTTGGTGGTGATCACCACGCTGGTGTGTTCGTACAGCTTGGACAGCAGGTGAAACAGCAACGCACCGCCAGCCTGGCTGAACGGCAGATAACCCAGTTCGTCGAGGATGACCAGATCCATGCGCAGCAGTGCCTGGGCGATCCGCCCGGCTTTGCCGTCGTGTTTTTCGCGCTCCAGCAGATTGACTAGATCGACCGTGGAGTAGAAGCGCACGCGCTTGCCATGCCGGGTGATGCCGGACACGGCCAGCGCGGTGGCTAGGTGGGTTTTACCGGTGCCTGGCCCACCGATCAGCACCACGTTCTGCGCGGTGTCGGTAAAGGCCAGGCTGGCCAGCTCGCTGATCAGGCGTGCGTCGGCGCTAGAGGCGTTGAAATCGAAGCTGGCCAGATCGCGGTGCATCGGCAGCTTGGCCATGTTCATCTGGTGGCTCACCGAGCGCATGGCGCGATCTGTGTGCTCTTGTTCCAGCAGGTGTTCGAGCAGCCACTTGGACGAGGCTGTGTTCGACTCACCCTGTGCAGTTAACTCCGCCCAGGCCGTGGCCATGCCGTGCAGGCGCAGCTCCTTGAGTTCCGCCATCAAATCACGCATGACCGACCTCCTCGGCCTGGCCACGCAGGCGGTCGTAGCGCGCCGTGTTAGCGACGGGGGCTTCCTTGAGCGACAAGTGGCTTTCGACGCTGGGTGGTGGTTCGGTCGCGGCCAGGCGCGCCACGACATTGAGGATGTGTTCGGCGCTCAGGCTGCCGCTTTCCAGTACCAGCTCAACAGCCACCAGCACCGCATCGAGCCCGGCGACCGGTACGGCAGCCAGAACTTGCGCCATGATCCGGTCACCGCCGGCATGACGCCCCAGACCGTGCTTAAGCTGACGCAGCGGCGCCGGCAGATCAGCAAAGGGCGCGCCGTTGCGCAGCGCACCGGGCTTGCGTTCGATCAGCGGGAGGTAGTGCTGCCAGTCATAGCTGACCTGGTCGCGATCCAGCAAGCGGACATGGCTGGCGATCAGCGCGTCGTCAGCCACCACCTCGATTCGCGTCGGATACAAACGGCTGCTGACCCACTTACCCGCGTACTCACACGGCACCGAGTAGCGGTTGCGCCCGACGCTGACCAAGCAGGTGCTGGAGACCCGCGCAGGCCGCTCGACGTAACCGTCGAATGGCGCTGGCACAGGCATCAGTTCAGCGCGCTCCAACTCCAGCACTTCGGCTACACTCAGCCCGCTGTATTGAGGGTGCGTCAGCTCGTTCCAAAGCGCGCGGCAGCGCTGGCCCAGCCAGGCATTGAGTTCCTC
>FWPV01005764.1_pt1 | contig 24433 bp, 19 predicted proteins | sample 2228371 | NCBI WGS metagenome assembly FWPV01 (sample SAMEA103939776, study PRJEB20133) | metagenome | reverse complement strand
GCAGGAGCTCATGGCCGAGGGCATGCCCGCCGAAGAGATCATGTCCATGTGCGACCTGCACTCGCAGCTCGCGCGCGAAGTGCTGGTCCAGCTCCCCGCCCGCACCGTGCCTCCCGGCCATCCGGCTGACACGATGCGGCGCGAGAACCAGGCGCTGCGCGAAACTCTGACGCGCATGCGCCAGGCCATGGAAGCGATTCTCGCCCTCGAAGACGAAACGGAGCTCGCCCCGCGCCTGATGGCGTGGCGCCAGTGCGCCAACGAGCTGATGGACGTCGAAAAGCACTACCAGCGCAAGGAGCACCTGTTCTTCTCCCGGCTCGAAAGCCACGGCATCACCGGCCCGTCGAAGGTCATGTGGGGCAAGGACGACGAAGTCCGCGCCATGCTCAGAAGCCTGCAGCAGGCCCTCTCCGCGCAGGACGCCGTGCTGGCCGACTACAGGCTCGCCGTCTGCACCATCGGCGCCAGCGTCACCGCAGCCGTCGAGGAGATGATCTACAAGGAAGAGAACATCCTGCTGCCGCTCTGCCTTGATGTCTTCACTGAAGACGACTGGGCGCAGATCTGGGCCGATTCGCCCCGCTACGGCTGGTGCCTGGTCGAGCCCCGCGAGGGCTACACGCCGCCCGAGAGCATCCTCCGCGAGGGCATCCGCCTGCAGGGTGAACAAGCCGTGCAGCTCCCCACCGGCAGCCTGACTCTCCAGCAGCTCCTCGCCCTCTTCCGCACGCTGCCCGTGGACCTGACGTTTGTGGATGCCGATGACCGTGTCGCTTTCTACAGCGAAGGGCCGGACCGCATCTTCGCCCGCTCCCGCGCCATCCTCGGCCGCAAGGTCCAGCACTGCCACCCGCCACGCAGCGTCCACGTCGTCGACCAGATCCTCGACGATTTCCGCTCCGGCCGCCACAGCGTCGCCGAGTTCTGGATTCACTTCCACGGCCGCTTTGTCCATATCCGCTATCTCGCCGTCCGCGACGAAAACGGCCAATATCTTGGCACCCTTGAAGTGACCCAGGACGCCACGCGCATCCGCGCGCTCGAAGGCGAGCGCCGCCTGCTTCAGTACGACGAACCCGCCACGGAAGGAGCCGCGCGATGAATCTCCGCATTCAGCCCGAAACCCGCCTGTCCGTCCTGCTCGACGCCCACCCCGAACTCGAGCCGCGCCTGATGACTGCGCTGCCCGCCTTCGCCTCCGTTCGCAGCGAAACCATGCGCCGCAGCCTGCTGGAAGGCACCACGCTCGAGCAGGCTGCCCGCCTCGCCGGTCTGCCGGCGTCCGAATTTGTTTCGACGGTCCGCGCCTGGGCCGGCGAAGAAGAGGAAGAAGCCGCCTGCGGTCCCGGCGGCCACGTTCCCCTGCCTCCCACGCCGCGGCCGGACTGGGCGGCGCAGTTCACGCCCCGCTTCCGCGTCGACGCCGACGGAATGCTCGCCACGGGCGTTCATCCCGCTGGCAAGGTCAGACAGTGCGTCTCTCTGCTCGGTCCGGGCGAGATGGTGGTCTTGTCGAGCAGCTTCTGCCCCTCGCCGCTGATCCAGATGATGCGCCAGGCCGGCTTCGAGGCCTGGACCGGCGAAATCGCCCCCGGCCGCTGGGAGTCCTGCTTCCGCCGCGCAGCGGACTCAGACGGGATCACAGACTCTTGAGCCACTCGTGGACGGCCGCCGGATCCTCCGCGCTGCACAGGAGCGAACCCGGCACGATGCCCTGCGCTCCGGAGGCGCGCAGCAGCGGGACCGTCTCCTGCCGGATTCCGCCGTCGGCCAGCAGCAGCACTTTCGTGCCCTCCAGATACGCGGACGCCTCGGCCATCCGGTCGCAGGCGCGCTCGTCCAGCCCGCACCCCTTCACCCCGGAAGGCGTGCCCATCAGCACGACATGCTGCACGCGCTGCCGCAGCCCCCGCACGAGCTCGACCGGCGTCTCCAGCTCAAGGCTGACGCCTGCCCGGCAGCCCCGCCCCTGCGCCCATTCCAGAACCTGCCAGACGCGCTTGCCCGTCTCCAGCGGCACCGTCAGCCAGTCCGCTCCGGCATCCACGAACAGCGGCGCCAGGTCCATGGGGCGCGTGGCGAACAGGTGGACGTGCAGCGGCTTGGACGTAATCTGCCGGATCCGCGCCACCAGGTCGGGGAAAAACAACAGGTTCCTCACGGAATGCCCGTCGGCTGCGTCCAGATGGAAGGAGTCGGCGAACGGCTCGAGGCGCCGGATGTCCCGCTCCAGATTCGCCAGATCGGCAGACCAGAGGCTGACATCCAGCCACAGCGGACCAGCGAGCGGATCGAGCTTCACGGCCGCCTCCGGGCGCCTGCCTGCTCCGGGCTGATGCTGAAAACGCGCATGCTATCTTGAGGATAGACAATGATTCACCCCCTCCGTCCGTACCCCGCTGTTCTCGCCTTTGCCGCCATCTTTGCGGCTGCAGCACAGGTTCCTTCCCCTGCCGACGATCCTGTCGTTGTCGTGCTGGACGGAAAGGAGTGGCGGAGAAACGAACTCGAGTCGATGATCCGCGCCCTGCCGCCGGACGTCGCCCGGAACTTCTTCCTGAACAAGGAAGCGTTTCTCCGGCAGTACGGTCTGGTCACCCGGCTGGCGCAGCTCGCCGAAGAGCGGAAAGTGCCCGAGCAGGAGCCCCACAAGACCCGCCTCGCCTACAACCGCATGGTGTACCTGGCTCAGGCGATGACGGAACTGGCGGCGCTGGAGATCACGGTGAAGCCGGAGGAGCAGGAGAAGTACTTCGCCGAGCACAAGGACGAGTTCTCCCGCGCGTATGTGAAGGTGATTTACATCAGCTTCAACGACAATCCTCTCCCCTCGCGCGATCCGAAAGCGAAGCGCCCGCGCACGAGCGCCGAAGCCGAAAAGCTGGCCCGCGAGCTGACTGCCAAGGCGCGCGCCGGGGCGGATTTTGCCGAGCTCGCGCGCAAGTTCTCCGACGACGAAGAGACGCGTGAAAAAGGCGGCGACTATCGGCCTCTGCAGCCCTATGACAAGAGCCTGCCCCCGGAGATCCGCACGGCCATCTTCTCTCTGCGCCCCGGACAGGTCTCCGACCCCGTGCGGCAGTCTGGGGGCTTCTGGATTTTCCGCCTGACGGACTTCGTCACGCCTCCTCTGGACGTCGTGCGCAACGAAGTGTACGAAGCCGTGCGTGAGGCCAGATTCCGGGAATGGATCGAAGGCATTCAGAAGAGCGTGCAGCTGGAAGCGCGGGATCCGCAGTACCTGCAGTCCGGCTCGCCGAAGCCATAGGCCTGCGGACGCGCGAGCCGGTGCGCTTCGAGGGAGCGCCCGTGCGCGTGGAATGGGCCAGAGACCTGCGCGCCTGGCGCGGCAGGCTCCGCTTCGGTCCCGGACCCGGCGAGGAAGTTCATGCGGCCAGCTTCCTTCGCCAACGGCGGATGGTGCTCGACGAAGCGCTGCAGCAGGATCCGGGCGAACTGTCCCGGATCGCCCTCCATGAGCTGTTTCACTTCGTCTGGGTCCGGCTCGGCAATCCGGTTCGCCGCCAGTGGGAAGAACTGCTGCGGGAGCAGGTTCAGCAGGGGGCGGAAGGCGAACTCGGCTGGTCTGCCGAACAGCGGCTGCGCTCGCTGCGTCCTTCCGACATGGCGGCACGGACGCGCCGCTGGCGGGACTACGTCTGCGAAAGTTTCTGCGACGGCGCCGCCTGGGTCTTCGGCATTCTTGAGTCTCATGACGAGTTCAGTCTCGAACCCCGGCTGCGGCGGCGCCGCCTCCGCTGGTTTGCCGATTTCAGGCGTCACCGCGGAGGGGTGTTCCCCATCTAACCTGATAGAATCCCCGATAGGATCTTCCCCAGGAATGCACCGCCTCTTGATGTCCATCGCTCCTTTTGTGCTGGCCTCCAGCCTTCTGCTGACCGGCTGCGCCTCCCAGATCTCCAAAGGCGAGCCCTCTTCCCGCCGCGGCGCGGATGCGTCCGCCCGCAAGGCTGCGCCGGACTTCGAACTGAAGGACATGAACGGGAAGACCATCCGCCTGTCGGACTACCGCGGGCAGGTCGTACTGCTCAACTTCTGGGCCACGTGGTGCGGACCCTGCAAGATCGAGATCCCCTGGTTCGTCGAGTTCCAGCGCACGTTCAAGGACCGCGGTTTCACGGTCATTGGCGTCAGCGTGGATGAAGACGGCTGGGAAGCGGTGCGGCCTTTCCTGGCATCCCGCCAGGTGAACTACCCGGTCGTCATCAGCACGATGGAAGTGGAGCAGAAATACGGCGGCGTCGAAGCTTTGCCTGTTTCTTTCCTCATCGACCGCGAGGGACGCATCGCCAGCACTCACGTCGGTCTGGTGACGAAGAAGACCTATGAAGAAGAAATCCGCCAGCTTCTGGATTAGCGCGCTGGCCGCTCTGGCGCTGCCCCTCTCCGCCCAGGCGCCCCAGATTCTGTCGCTCCAGGAGCCCCAGAAGGTGGTCGTGCCGCGCCAGGGCGAGGTGCAGGTGCCCCTGAAGCTCAGCATGCGCCCCGGCTATCACGCCAATTCCGACAAACCCTCGGAAGACTACCTCATCCCGCTCCGCCTGGCGTGGGAGTCGAAGGCGCCGCTCGAACCGGTGGAAATCGTCTATCCGAAGGCGAAGCTCGAGAAATTCGAGTTCACCGAGAAGCCGATCTCCGTCGTCGACGGCGATTTCGAGATCGTCACCCGCTTCCGCCGGACGCCCAACGCCATGCCCGGTCCGGCTTTCCTCTCCGGAAAGCTCCGCTACCAGGCCTGCAACGACAAAATGTGCTTCCCGCCGCGCACCATCGATGTCAAGGTGCCCCTGCTGGTGCAGTAAGGGCGGCAGCCTGAGAGCCGGCGTGGCGTGATTTCCTTCGCCGCAATGCGGCAGCGGCGCCGGACTCCGCCGGCGCTACAGCCGTCCCTCAGGCTCCGCTCGCCGCGCCTACTCCGCTGCTTCCGGTTTGCGGAAGATGGCGATGGCTTCGATTTCGACGAGCAGCTCCGGGCGGCACAGGATGGCCTGGATGCCGGTGGAAGCAGGCAGCGGGTCGAGGCCCTGCTCCTGATAGAAGCGCGTGCGCTCCTCGTTGAAAGCCTCGTAATCGCGCTCGATGTCGCGCAGGTAGCACGTGGTCCGCACGATGTCCTTCCAGGTGGCGCCTTCGCTTTCGAGCAGGCCGGTGATGTTGTGGAACGTGCGGCGCACCTGCGCGCGGAAGTCGCCGATGTGCACGGAGCGGCCGTGTTCGTCGATCGAAGCCGTGCCGCTGATCAGCAGGACGACGATATTGCCGAACTCAAGCCGCAGGCCGCGCGAAAACGAGCTGGGCTTGGCGTAGCAGTAGGCCTCGTTGAGAACGCGGGGATTCGAGATCGCCTTCTTTTCGATGGAAACGGCCCTTGCGGCTTCGGCCAGGGCTTCTTCGAGCCTCATGATGGAGAGACCTCCTCTAGGATGACGGATGAAATCGCCCGCCTGCCGTTGGGCGCGAAGCGCGAAGCAAGCCGCCCGCGCACGGCAGAACGGTTTGGCCCTGCTGACTGAATGCATTCTAACAGCAGGGCGGTGGACTCGTAGGCAAGCTGCAGGAAGACATCGCCGGCAGCCTGAAAGCGGGCCTCGGCGGCCCGGAGCAGTTCGGGACGGGGTGTTTCCAGCACGGGCGCCATCACGGGGCGCGCGAGCCGGCCGCGGCAGGCGCGGGACCAGGCCGCAGGGCCGCAGATGACTCGGCTGTCCCGCGGCAGCCTCGACACGACGGCGCACAGCGCGGAAGGCGGCGCAAGAACGACAACCGTGTCCTGCGCGGGCTCCGGCGGCAGGTTGGGCGGCTGGAAGTCGTGCCGCTCGGCCGGCTGCGCCATGCGCGTCAGCACGCGCGCCAGCTGCCGCGAGCCGTGATCGGTGGCGGCCAGCAGCGTGTACTTCGCGCCGCCGAGGCCATCGCGGATGGCGCGGGCAAGGACGGAGTCGCCCGGCGCCCAACTGAAGATCCAGGGGACGAACGCCGCATTGGCCGTTTCGTCGGTCGAGACCGGATCGAGCAGCGGGAACAGAGCCTTGGCGGCCACCTGCTCGGCCAGATGCGTGGAGGCGCTGTCGATGCCGCCAATGACGGCGACGGCCCGGTCTTCTTTGGCCAGCCGGACCACGGCCGAGGCCCCGGCACGCCACGGATCGTCCGACCAGCGGCAGAACAGGCGGAAGGGTTTCTGTTCTTCGCCCGCGCGGGCGTTGGCGTGCTCGAGGGCGAGCTGCACGCCCATGAACACCGCGCCCCCCGCTTCATGCTTCGGATCGTCCGGTCCGAAGAATCCGACGGGCACGAAGGGCAGATCGTCGATGTCCGGCGAAGGCGCTTCGCCCGGCTGCAGGGGCGCGGCGCGCCTGTCGAGATAGGGCGCCGCCGCCTGCACGGCCAGGAAATGCCTCCGCGTGATCATCGCGTCACTTCGTCTCCGCCCGCGTCAGCAGCTCGCGCGCGGTGCGCTCGCGCATGGGCACGTAGCCGCGCGGGATCTGGAGATTCTCGCGCGAGTAGTAGCGCCAGCGGCCGTTTTCGAACCGGGCGAGGTAGACTTCGCCGGCGTCGTCGAGAACAGCCGAGAACGGGATGTCGCCGGTCACTCCGGGCCACGGCTTGATGCGCGTGGCGAGGATGTCGCGGATCTTGGCGCGGTTCAGTCCGGCCACCTGGATGGCCCAGATCAGCATGTTCATGCCGTCGTAGGCGTGGGCGGCGTACGTGTCCGGCTCGTCGTTGAACCGCTTCCTGAACCGCTCGCGGAACTCGGCATAGCGCGGATTGGGCGCGTCAGGATTCCACGGATAGCCGGCGATGACGCCCTCGGCGTGCTCTCCGGCGATCTGGAGGAATTCCTTCGTCACGGCGCGGTCGGACGTGAGGAAGGGCTGCTTCATGCCGCGCTCGCGGATCTGCTTCAGGATGATGGCCGCCTCGCGCGCGTCGCCCCAGTGGACGATGACATCCGGCTTGACGTCAGCGATCCGCTCGATCTGCAGCGAGTAGTCGTCCTGTCCCAGCTTGTACGCCATCTCGATGACCACCGGACGGCCAAGGCGGCGCGCGGAATCGCGGATCTCGCGCACGCCGAAGCGCCCGTAGCGGTTGGAGGCGCGGATGATGGCGATCCGCTTGTAGTCCATCTTGCGGATCATGTAGTCCACCATCAGGTAGCCCATCTGGCGGTCGTCCCCGATGCAGCGCATCGTCCACGGGATGTTGGTCTCGATGTAGGTGGGATCGGTGTCGCCCGTGTTCATGACGACGATCTCGCCCTTCAGCGCCACGCGGATGGCGATGTGGGAGTTGGCCGAGTCGATGGTGCCAAGGATGGCCCAGACGGGGTTGCGGTACAGGAAGTTCGCCACTTCGTTCCCCGTGGAGCCCCAGAGTCCGTTGTCATTGGTGACAACCAGTTCGAAGGGGATCCTGCGGCGCAGATAGCCGCCTTTCGCATTGGCCTCCTCGATGGCCAGCCGCGCGCCCTGCAGCATCTTGATGCCGAGCGGCTCTTCGTGGCTCGCCCCGCCGGTGGCGATGCTGACCGTGCTCATGATGGGCCCGATGAAGCCGATCTTGACGGTCTTGACATCCTCAGGCTCCGGGATGGCGCGGCCCGGACCGTTGTACTGCATCTGCTCGAGGAAGTGCTCCTTGTACGGCTTGATCTTGCCGAAGGGCTCGTAGTCGACGGGCGTATTGGCGTAGGAAGTCTCGCGGCGCAGCCGGATATCCGGCACCTCGTAAGGGCCGACGGCGTTGATGCGGCGCAGCACCTCCAGCGTGTGATCGTCCACCTCGATGCCGGGCGGCACAAGCGGCTCGCCCGAGGCCGGCTTCTTCGCCTCGTCCGAAGCGAACAGGGCAGCGCAGGCGAGCAAAGGCAGCAGCCGTTTCATTTCTCGTCCCTCCTGTTTTCGGCCAGCATGCGCGGCCGCTCGCGCAGGCCGGAATAGTAGCCTTCGCCGATGCCCCAGGCGAGCCCTTTCGCCGTCGCCACGAAGACGTCTTTGTCATCGACATCGATGGCGATGATGAAGTTGTGGGGCACGTTCAGGCCCATTTCGATGGTTTCGAGCACCGTCTTGTCGCGCATCACGACGGCCTTGCCTGAATCCGACTTCGGATCGCGCGTATAGGCCACCCAGGTGTTGGTTTCAGCGTCCATGATGGCGCCCAGCCCCTTGTCGGAAGCGAACCACGCCTCGCGCCCGCTGCGCGCCCGCAGATTGTTGTTGAAGTCCGAGGGCAGGCCGGAGTCCATGTTGTAAAAGCCCCGCCAGTTGCGGCCGTCGTAGCGGCAGACGCCGAAATAGGACGACACCCAGAGCACGTTGTCGACATAGTTGGCGCCGGTGGTGATCACGTGGACGATGCCGTCATCGCGGTACAGGTCGATCTCCATTTCGCCGTCGGGATCGAGGTAGTCCTTCCAGCGGTTGGTCTTCACGTCGTACTCGAGCACGCCGGAGCCCCAGACGGCGAGATGGACTTTGCCGTCCCGGTAGTGGACGCCATAGTTCCAGATCTCCTCCATCGGCGCGTTCTTCTCGGTGAAGATGGTCCACTCGCCGGTGACCGTGTTGTAGCGCGAGGCGCCCGCGGTGGTGGCGGCCCAGACGTTGTTGTTCTCGACGGCCACGCCGTAGACGACGTCGTTCACAAGCCCTGAATTCAGCTGGTGCCAGTGGTCGAACCGGCCGCCGCTCAGGCGCGCCAGCCCGCCGCCGAACAGCGCCAGCCAGACGTCTCCCGTCTTCGGGTCGACGTCGATGCCCGTGATCGAGGGCCACGGCAGGCCGTCCTTCTCCGTCCACACCCGGACCACTTTGGCCGTACGCTTGTCGATCAGGGCAAGGCCGTGATCCGTGCCCACCCAGATGCGGTGGCCATCGCTTTTCACCGCGTAAATGTGATCGTCAGGCAGGCCGTCCTTGACCGTGAACTGCTTCCACTTCGTGTAGACGAAGGGGAGCTTTTCAGCGCCCGGCTCGGCAGCCAAGGCGGAACTCATCATCCCGATGGCGAGCAGAATGGCGGCAGGTTTCATAGCGTTTTCAGGAACTCGATCAGATCGTTCAGTTGATCCTTGGTCATGTCGTTCGTGTACCCGTGCTTGTCGTACGGGTTGTACACGGTCCAGATCTCTTCCAGCGTCTTCGCCATGCCGTTATGCAGGTATGGCGCGGAATCATAAATGTTGTTCAGGTGCGGGACGTCGAACAGCCCCGTGCGGTCCAGCGCCTGCCGGGTGCCGACGTCGAAACGGCGGCGGTTGGTGTAGTACGGCGGCGGATGGCAGAACACGCAGCGGCCCTCGGGCGGAATGATGCGCCCGTCGTTGGTGCGCGTGCGCTCGAACAGCTCCTTGCCGCGGCGCTGCGCGGGGGTGTAGCGCGTGCCGGGCGTGTAATAGCGGTTCGGCGGACGGCGGATGGTGGAGATATAGTAATCCACCGCGTGCAGCTCTTCGGGCGTGAAGGGGAGATTCCGGGTGAAGAACACCGAGAGCCGCGCGCCGCACTGCCGCTGGAGGGAAGGATTGGTCCCCTCCCACTTGAACGGCGCGGTGTCGCCTATGCCGCGCAGCGTGCGGTTGTCGACCGGCGACACGCCGATGCCGTCGGGCTCGATGTCATAGGTGATGCCGTCGACATGGCCGTCCGGATGGCAGGAATGGCACGAATACTGGTAGCGGAACGTGACGCGGGCGTTGTGGAAGAGCTTCTCGCCCCAGCGCTGCTTCGTGATCTCCTTCGGCCCCCCGAGCGGGATCTTGCCGGCGGGTTCGAAGCGGGCGAGGTCGATGATGCCGATGGAGTCGTCGAGGCAGTTGGCGACGTAGGCGCGCCTGCCGTCGGCCGAGATCAGCAGTCCGCGCGGGCTGTCTTCCGTCGGAATGGTCTTGACCAGGAACTCGGCGGCCTTGCCCAGGTGGTTGGGCAGGACGCGGCGGCGCTCTTCGTCCGTGGCGCTCTCCAGCACGCGCAGCATCTTCTCGATGTCAAGCACGGCCACGCGGTTGGTGCCAGAGCTGGTGACCAGAGCGTGGCGGCCGTCGGGCGTAATCCTGACGTCGGTGGCGTCGGCGAAGCCAAGGCCGGGCTGATCAAGCAGCAGCTGGTCGATGCGGCCATCGGCCCAGATGATGGCGATGCCGTTGGTGATCGTCCAGCCCTGCAGCAGCCGCGTCATCGGCACCAGCCCCTTGGTGCGGTTCATCGTGGCCAGGGCGAAGCGGCCGGACGGATGCCAGTCGACTCCCATCATAAGATTGGTGCCCTCGATGAGCCAGCGTTCCTCGACTCGGGCCGAGGCGGCGTCGATCACGGTCAGCTCGCTGGCCAGCGGCCGGCGGAAACCGGTCAGGTTGGAGTACATGTTGGTGACGAACAGGCGCGTCCCGTCGGGGCTGAGCGCCAGCTCCCAGGGACCGCGGCCGGCGGCGAGCTTCTTTTCGAAGGCGAGCGTCAACGGGTGGTAAACGTGAATGTCCTCGCTCGAGGTGTTCAGGACGAGAACATGCTGATCGCCCGGGGTGACGAGCACGCCGTGCGGTTCGTCGCCGGCGGGGAGCTTCTTCTCCACCCTGCGCGCGGCCGCATCGATGACGGCGACCGTGTCCTCTTCGCGGTTGGTGACGAAAGCGCGCCGGCCGTCGCTCGTGAAGGCGACCCCTGTCGCAGCGCCTCCGGTGGGAATCTCCGCGAGCACACGGCGCGTGCGCAGGTCGACGACAGCCACGCCATCGGCGGCCTCGAGCGTCACCCACATCTCGGCCGTGCCGGGCCGGAAGGCCATGCGGAGCGGGTTCTTGTACTTCACCTCGGCGGCTCGCGGCGGCAGCTTCGTGGGATGCGCGATCTTCTTCCACGCCTCGGCGGCGTTGAACGTCCTGCCGTGCGCCGGATTGTGGCAAGAGTTGCAGTCGTTGAGCGAAACGGCCTTCAGGCCGGCGGCGCGCGCGGCGGCCGGATCGCGCATGATGGCGTCCGTGGAATACTTCCGGCCCGCGCCGTGGCAGGCCTCGCAGCCGACGCCTTCATCCGCGTGCGGTCCCGGAGCGTGGCACTTCAGGCACGCCTGGCTCTGCTGCGGATCTCCGCTGACGTTCATTTCCCGGGCGAGCTCGGCTGCGCGCGGGGTGGAGAGCACGGCCCAGGCGCGCGCATGGGGACCGCGCCGCCAGACATCGTACTGATGGCCGTGATCGGGGCCGCGGTGGCAGGCGCCGCAGGCGGCCGCGCCGGTGAAATCGCCCGGATCGGCTTCCTTCAGGCCGCCCATCTTCGAGGGTTTCGGCAGCGGGTGGGCGATCTGCTTCCAGGCCTCGTCGATGTCAACCGTGGGCTTGGGCAGGACGGCGATATGGGAGCCTTTCTCGAGGTGGCAGACGAGGCAATCGTCTTTGGTGGGCATGCGCAGGCCCGCCATCATGGCCGCCTTGCGGTCGCGCATCACGGCCTCCGTGGCGTACTCGCTCCCCGGTCCGTGGCAGGCCTCGCACTGCAGGCCGTCTTCGCGCCGGAACGTCTCGCGGTCCACTTCGCGCTCGTCGGCGTTGAATGCCGTGGAATGGCAGCCCAGGCAGATGGCCGCCTCCCACGGAGCTTCGCGCAGGCCGCTGATCTTGGCGATCTCCCACGACTCGGGCTTCGACAGGGCCGCGTAGGCCTGCGCGTGCTTCGACAGCAGCCACTTGCTGTACTGATGGCCCATGCCAGGGCCGTCGTGGCAGGAGGCGCAGACCTTCGAGCCGACATACACAGGCCTGGCGGGCGCGCCGCGGGAAACGAACACGAGCGGCGCCAGCGCCGCCGCAGCCAGAATCCATGCGAGCCTCTTCACTGCCCTTTCCTCCGCACTTCCGCCTTGTGGCGGAGCGTGAGCACCTGGTTGGCCTTCACTCCAGGGAACTTCTCCACCGCGCCGTCCGGCCAGCGGATCTCGACATCGCACGTCTGCGCTCCGCCAAGACCGAAATGAAGCCGCGGGTCATTCTGGCCCAGATAGCCGCGCACGGGATTGACGTCCTCCACCATGCGCAGTCCGTTGGCCGTCACCGTGACGCGCGCGCCCACGGCGGTGCGCGAGCCGGTGGGGAAATCGAGCCGCGCGTCGACCATCAGCCACGGGCGCGCGTTGCCGCCTTCGTTGCGCAGCAGCACCGGCGTGTCGTTCAGGTTGACGATCAGCAGGTCGACATCGCCGTCGTTGTCGATGTCGGCCCAGGCGGCGCCGCGGCCCACGCGCTTTGTATTGAAATACTCGCCTGCCTCGCGCGAGACATCCTCGAACGTCCCGTCGCCCTTGTTCCGCGTCAGGCTGTCTTCCTGAACGTACTCATGGTGCGCGTGGCCGTGGACGGTGAACAGGTCGAGCCAGCCGTCGTGGTCCCAGTCGAACAGGATCGGGCCCCACCCCGCGTACTGGCCCAGCAGCGGCGACAGCCCGGCGGCGTCGTTCAGGTTCTCGAAAAACTTCTTCTTCGGGTTGTAGACGAACAGCGAAACGTACTGCAGGTTGGGGACGAACAGATCCAGCCAGCCGTCGCGGTTGACGTCGCCATAGAACGGGCCCATGGAAGCCACGCCCTGCCCGTGTTCGCTGAACGCCAGCTCGAACTCGAGGCCGCTTTCCACGAAGGTGCCGTCGCCCTTGTTGAGGAAGAAGTAGTTCTCCATCGCGTCGTTCGACGTGAACACGTCGATGAGGCCGTCGTTGTTGAAGTCCGCCGCCGTGACGCTCATGGCGCGCCCGCCCGGCTTCCACATGCCGGCTTCTTTGGTCACGTCGGTGAACGTGCCGTCGCCGTTGTTGCGGTACAGGATGCTCGGCAGGCCCTGATAGCTCAGGGGTCCGGGATAACCCTGGGCCGGGTAGAAATCGCGGAACTTGCCGTCGTCGTACAGGAGATAGTTGGCGACGTAGACGTCCAGCAGGCCGTCGTTGTTGTAGTCGAACCATACGGCGTGGATCGACCAGCGCGAGTCGCCCAGGCCCGATTCCTTTGAAATGTCGGTGAAGGTGCCGTCGCCGTTGTTGCGGTAGAAAATGTTGGGCCCGTAATTGAGGACGTACAGATCCACGTCCCCGTCGTTGTCGAAGTCGGCGGCCGAACAGCCGGAGCCGAACACCTTGCTGGCCACGCCCGCCCTGTCGGTGACGTCCTCGAACCGGCCGTTGCCGAGGTTCCTGTACAGCCGGTTGGAGAGCTTGCCGCGCAGGTCGCGGCCGTCATTGTCGCTGACGCCTTTCGTCCAGACTCCGGTGACGAAGTAGATGTCCTGCAGGCCGTCGTTGTCGTAGTCGAAGAAACAGGCGCCGGCGCCCGTGCCCTCGACGATGTTGTCGAGCTTGTGATCGCCGATGCTGTGCCGGAACGTGATGCCGGCCTGCTTCGTGATGTCGGTGAACACGGGACCGCGTGCGCCAGTCGCGGCGGCCAGCGCCAGCGCGGCCGCAGCGGCCGCGAGTCCGTATCTCATCGCGAACCTCCGTTGGTGAGAATGGCGGGGGCGGTGAGCTTCACCGGCTTCCTGATCACGGCCTTCGCCTCGCGGTTCTCCGGCGTGAGTTCGGGGTCTTCGTGGCAGCCGATGCAGCCGCGGTTTTCCTTCGGCCGCGTGTAGACCCACGAGGACGCGCGGACCACCTTGCCGTCGCGGTTCACCAGCTCCATCTTCAGCGGCGTGTTCGGCGGCACGTCGAGATGGAACGAACCGTCATCCTCGATGCGCAGGTCGCCGATTTTCAGGGGATTCGAGGGCGAGCCGGTGTAGACGCGGAGCCGCCACGGCTGGCCGGGCCGGATGAGGTCAGGCCGGTCGGTGGTGAAGATGCTCAGGCAGTACAGGCGGCTCCAGCCGGCGTCCTCCTCGACCACCGACCCGCGCCCCTCGGGGACGCGGCGGGGAAACACGCCGCGCGGCTGCGTGGCCGAGACGCCCGGCTTCACGTACACGGGAACTCTCGTCCCATTGGCCGGATTGAACCGGTAAATGCCGGGAGGCGAGGAAGCGTCCTTCTGCCACGCCACCAGAAGGCGCCCGTCCGGCAGCGGCGAGGGCGACGAATAGATGCCGTCCCCCGGTTTCGTCAGCGTGCGCTTCGTATACAGCGGGCGCACCAGATCCACGGAAGCCAGCGCGCCGTCCCCCTCGACGAACACCAGCCGGCCGTCCAGCGTGGCAGCCGGCTCGCGCGGGCGGTCGCCTGGCACATACAGCGAGTAGTCGGTGCCGTCGAGGTTGACGGCCATCAGGTGCGTGCGCGGGCCCTGTTTCGAGGAGAACACCATCATGCCGTCGGGCAGCATCACGGGGCTGGACTCCTCCCACGGCGTGAAGGTGATCCGTTGCCGCAGCGTTCCATCGAACTTCACCGTGTAGAGAGCCCCGCCGGAAATGAACGCCGCCTGCGGCCACGGGTCGGGGATGTCCAGGCTGAAGATTTTTGATTGATACGCCGGCTGCCGGCAGTCCGCGCTCATGCGCGTCAGCTGCCGGACAGCGCCGGTGGCCAGGGTCATCTCGTAAATCTGCCAGGGCTCGCTGGGCGTTTTTCTGCCGGCGAACAGAACGTGCTTCGCATCCCACGACACCTGCGGGTCGGCGGCGGCGTAGAACCCCTGCGAAAGAACGCGGGCGGCGCCACCCGGAACGGCCAGAACCAGCCGCGGCTGCCCTCCGGCGGGCGTTTCCGTCAGCACGACCGGCGTCCGCGCCGCGGCGGTCCGGTCTGGCTGCGCGGACAGCCCCTGGAGACAGAGCAGACCCGTCAGAAACAAACAGGACCTGAAACTCCCCTTTGCATTCCGCACTGAGTGCTAGTCTATGGGCAAAGCCCCGGGAATCCAATACGGGCGGGATGTTACTACAAACCGATTAGAAATCCCTGCGCGGCATTGTGGAAGCCCTCCGCAGGCCGACCGCGCAGAGGCTCAGTAGGCGCCGCACTCCATCAGGGCGCGGACTTCCGCCGGATCGCTGGTCCTGCCCAGAATCAATGCCAGCCGGATGCGCGCCTTGGCGGCGTTCAGCGTGCCGGCGAACAGCACGCCGCGCTGCCGGAGATCGTGGCCGCTGCCTTCGTAGCCGTAGATGTCGAGCACCCGGCCATGCGCGCAGCGGGTGGCGATGACGACGGGAATTCCGGCGTCAATGGCGCGCTGGATGGCGGGCACCGCCTGCGGCGTCACGTTGCCCCGGCCCGTTCCTTCCACGACGATGCCCCGCGCGCCGCTTTCGCGGGCGAAATCGATGAAGCGGCCGTCCGCTCCGGCGCACATTGTCACCAGATCCACCCGCGTTTCAATCCGCGGCGCCTCGATGACGATGCGGTCGATCAGGCGGCGGCCGAAGATGACCCGGTCGACGTCGACGAGGCCGAGCGGTCCGAAAACGGGGCTCTGGAATGTTTCCAGTTGTTGCGTGTCGGTCTTGGTGGCCTCGCTGGCGGCGTGGATCATCTGGTTCAGGACGACGAAAACCCCCTGGCCGCAGGCCTGGGGGCTGAGCACGGTGCGGATGGCGGCGGAGAGGTTGGCGGGCCCGTCGAAGCCCGGTTCGCTGACCGTCCGCATCGCCCCGGCCACCGCGACGGGCTTCGGCGAGGTATGGCGCAGATCGAGCAGATAGGCGGTCTCTTCCAGCGTGTCGGTGCCATGCGTGACCACGGCGCCGGCGATCTCCCCGCGGGCCAGCTCCCGGCGCAGGATTTCGCTCACTTCCCACATCCGCTCCAGCGTCATGTGAGGTCCCGGATATTGGCCGTACTCGAAAACCTCGAGTTCGGCCAGCGATTGGAGCGCCGGGTCGTGCTCGAGCAGCTCGCGCGCGCCGAGAGCCGGCACGGCGGCGCCGACGGCCGGGTCATAGCGCATCCCGATGGTTCCTCCGGTGAACAGGACGAGCACGCGGGCCATGGCACCTCCCATTGTCCTCCTCCGGGCGCGAGTGCGGAGAGTGAGAATCTTCGCGCCGTGGCGGCACTAGATGTGCGATGGCAGTTCCCGTCCGCATGGCGGAGCCTGAACCGCCGGGCTTGCTGGCGCGGCTGGCACGGGCCGTCTGCCCCGCCTGCGGCAGCCCGAGAGCGGTCCGCTCGCAGCGCAGGACGGCCGCCGATCATGTCCTCGGCGTGCTGGGACTGAGACCGTTCCGCTGCCTGTCCTGCCGGTGGCGGTTTCATGCGTGGCCATCCCTCCGGTTGCTGGCTGGACCCTTGCCGGACGGCAGCAGCCGCGCCCGATACCCCCGATAAAAAATATCGATTTGTCTTCATTCCAGACTGGCCGCATAATTCCTTCAAGTCTGGAACCCTCCCCGCCTGAGCGGGACAACGTGGTTTCGTTCCGCATCCTCCAGACCTCAGCCCGCCGGGCCTGCAGTGTTGCCCGAACGGCGGGCGGCATCCCACTCCGAGATGAAGAGGTACAACCGATGCGGCACACGTGTGTCCTTCTGCTTTCCGTGTCTCTGTGCGCGCCGGCGCAGACGCCCTCCAGTGAACCCGCACCCGCCGCGGCGCAGCCGCCCAACGCCTTTGGCTGGAAGCGCCTGCAGTTCAGCGGCTACATCGACAGCTTTTACGATCTGAACTACAACCACCCGCCTTCGCGGACGTCGCAGCTCCAGGCGTTCAACTTCACGGCGGACAAATGGAGCCTGTCGAGCGCCACGGCGGTGATTCAGTCAGACCCCGCTCCTTTCGGATTCCGCGTGGACGTGGGCATGGGCCGGGTATATGACGCATTCTGGCTGAGCGAGACGTCGCACGACGGCTGGTCGCGCCATCTGTTGAATGCCTATGTGAGCGTCAAGCCAGCCGCCTGGAAGGGCGTGCAGCTGGATGCAGGCAAGTTCGTCACCAGCGCCGGCGCCGAGGTGACCGAGAGCCACCTGAACTGGAACTACTCGCGCAGCCTGCTGTTCGCCTTCGGTCCCTACTATCACACCGGGCTCCGCGCCTCCGTGCCTTTGGGAGAGCGGTGGACCGTCGGCGGCGCCCTGGTGACGGGCTGGAACACGGTCCGGGACAACAACACCGGCAAGACGTTCGGCTTCACGAGCACGGGCAACTTCGGCAAGGTGTCGATTGCGAACACCTATTACATGGGGCCGGAAAATACTGGTACAAACCAGGGCTGGCGGAACTTCTACGACTCGGTGGTGACGGTGAACCCCTCCAGCCGCGTCTCCATGTACTTCAACTTCGACGCGGGCGGCAACCGCGCCCCTTCCGCGCCCTCGTCGAAGTTCTGGGGCGTGGCGGGCGCCGGGCGGATCGCCCTGTCGCGGAACTTCGCGCTCGCGCCGCGGCTCGAGTATTACAGCGACCGCGACGGCTTCTGGACGGGCGCGCCCAACACGTTCCGGGAATTCACCCTCACGGCGGAGTCGAAGCTGAACGACAACCTGATCTCGCGGCTTGAATTCCGCAAGGACTGGTCGAGCCAGCCCTTCTTTCAGAGGGAATCGACGCCGGCGCTGGCGCGTCACCAGAGCATGCTGGTGGCGGGCGTGATGATCGTGCTGACGCCCAGGCTGCTGGATTTCACCGGCGCGAAGAGCAGGTAGGGCGCCGCACAGGTCCGGTCCCGGGCGGGCTAGACTCAGTAGAGAGGAATTCTTCTCATGAGCGGCCCATCGCCGGACCGGATTGCCGACCTGGAGCGCGAAATCGCACAGCTCCAGATGAAGTCGACGGGCGACCAGGCCCGCCTGGCCGAGCTGCAGGAGCAGCTGCGTTCGCTGCGCGGCGAACAGGGCATCAATCTCGCGTGGCAGCGCGTGAAGCTCGCGCGCCATCCCAAGCGCCCGCACTCGCTCGACTACATTCAGCGCATCATGCCGGACTTCACCGAAATCCACGGCGACCGCTGCTTCGGCGATGATCCGGCCATCGTCACCGGATTCGGCACGCTGCTGGGCGGCGGACCGGCCATGATCATCGGCCAGCAGAAGGGCCGGGACACGAAGCAGAAGCTGTACCGCAACTTCGGCATGCCGAAGCCGGAAGGCTACCGCAAGGCGATGCGCGCCATGGAACTGGCGGCGAAGTTCGGACGGCCCATCATCACGTTCCTGGACACTCCGGGCGCGTACCCCGGCATCGACGCGGAAGAGCGCGGACAGGCGGAGGCGATCGCCTGGAACCTGCGCGAGATGTCGCGGCTGGGCTCGCCGGTGATCGTCGTGGTGATCGGCGAAGGCGGTTCCGGCGGCGCGCTGGCGCTCGGCATCGGCAACAAGGTGCTGATGCTCGAGAACGCCATTTACAGCGTCATCAGCCCGGAGAGCTGCGCGGCCATCATCTACCGCGACGCAAGCAAAGGCGAGCGGGCGGCGTCGGCGCTGCGGCTCACCGCGCCGGATCTGCTGAAGCTGGAACTGATCGACGGCATCATCCCGGAGCCCGGCGAGGGCGCCCACGAGGACTACGACCGGGCGGCGCAGAACCTGCTGCAGGCTGTGAACGCCTCGATCGCCGAGTTCAGCGCGATGACGCCGGAGCAGCTGATCGCCCAGCGCGTGGAGAAGTTCCGCCGCATGGGCAACTTCTTCACCGAGGCGACGGCGTGAATCCGCGGAAGCTGGCCCTCCTGGCGGTCTCCGGCTTCCTGCTGCTCGCTGGCATCATGACGTGGATGATGCTGTCGGGCAGGAAGCACCGGGTCGAGGTCTGCATGGAGTACCGCAGCCAGACCGTCTGCCGCACGGCGGCGGGCGCGACGCGGGAAGAAGCGATCCGGACCGCCACGGACAACGCCTGCGCCCTGCTGGCCGGGGGCATGACCGACTCGATGCAGTGCGGGCGCACGCCGCCAAAAAGCGTGCGCGATCTGGAGTAGCGCCAGCCGCGCCACTGGACTGGCCGCTGTTCCGCCGCCTGACGGCTCCTTTTGCCAGAAGCGTCTCGCGGAAGCGTGACCGGCCGATTCAGCGCCGCAAACAGTGACCGTGTTTCCCCGCCTGCGGGCAACTCCATTTCCCGCGTCCACGGTTCCATTCCGCAATCGCACCGCGCCGTGCGCCGGATTCCGTGACGCCCATCAGAGCTGGGATGGCGGCAGTGTTTCGCCGCGGACGAATCTGGCCTTGACTGCGATCCATGCGTATGTTAACCGTAAACCCATACTCGCCGCGTCCGCGGGGATTCTCGACCACGGGGCAAGCCATGAACCGGTTTTTCTTCTCTGCACTTCTTGTATTCGTGTGCGCGGCTGCGCTCGCGCAGACCTCGACAACGCGCATCTCCGGAACCGTGCTGGACTCGAGCGGCGCAGTCGTGCCGCGCGCGTCCGTCACGCTCACCAACGACGCCACGGGCGTCAGCGAACGGCAGGAAACGACGGAAGCGGGGCTCTATTCGTTTCCCTCGGTTCCCGTCGGCGTGTACACGCTGAAAGTGGAATCGCCCGGGTTCCGCACCGCCATCCGCGGCGGCGTGGTTCTTCAGGTGAACACGCCCGTCACCCTTGACGTCACGCTGGAAGTGGGCGCGCCCACGGAAAGCGTCGTCGTCAGCGCCAGCGCGGAGCTGCTCCAGACGTCGAGCGCCACGCTGGGCAACGTGGTCGAGCAGCGGGCGATCGTCAACCTGCCGCTCAACGGGCGCAATCCGCTGACGCTGCTGATGTACGAGCGCGGCGTCACGCAACGCTCCGGCAACACGGTGACCGTCAATGGCGCCCGCCCCACGGCCAACAACGTCACCATCGACGGCATTGAAGCCAACGAGTCTTCCTTCTCCAACCCGACCAACAACGTCTTCCGCCTCAACCCGGACAACGTGCAGGAATTCAAGGTGACCACGCTGAACCCGACCGCCGAGGAAGGGCGCAACTCGGGCGCGAACATTTCCATCGCCACCCGTTCCGGCACCAACGAGTTTCATGGCACGCTGTTCCACTACTTCCGCAACACGGCGCTCAACGCGCACGAGTTCTTCGCCAAGGCGCAGGGCGCGGCCAAGCCGGTGATTCAGCTCAATCAATACGGCTTCGAACTGGGCGGCCCGGCGCGGAAGAACCGCACGTTCTTCTTCGCAAGCTGGCAGGGGCAGAAAGTCAACTTCGCCGATCCGGTCGACAAGGCTTTCGGCGAATCGGTCGATCTCTACTCGCCCTCGGCTCTCAACGGCATCTTCCGCTACTGGGTGGCCGACCCCGTGAGCCCGCTCGTGATCAACGGGCAGCGGATCGTCCAGAACGGCCCGCAGCTCGTGGATCCGGCGACGGGCCGTTACCGCGAGGGCGTGCGCGACTGCCAGGGTCCGGGCGACACCAACTGCATCGCCTCGTTCAACGTTTTCGCCGCCGATCCGCTCGGCCGCGGCATGGATCCGCTCGTGAAGTCCGTGCTCGGCCGCTATCCCGCGCCCAACACCTACTCGGCGGGCGACGGCCTGAACACGGGCATCTACGTGTGGAACTCGCCGTTCCGCATCCGCGGCCCCCACTACATGATGCGCGTGGATCACCAGCTCTCCTCGAAGCACTCGCTGTTCGCGCGCTATCTCGGCGCCCGGCAGGAGACGCTGGGCGGCGACCCGCTGAACGGGAGGCCCGTCGTTCTGCCCGGCTTTCCGCCGCGCGGGGAGGTGTTCCGGCCCGCCAAGAACTTCGCCATCGGCCTGCGCAGCGTGCTTTCGCCGCGCGTGGTCAACGAGCTGACGCTCGGTCTCGCCCGCTTCGAATTCCTCTTCACGCAGGGCGAAGCCAACCCGGACTTCCCCAACCAGCCGCGCTTCACCTTCAACAACTCCGACGTGGACTACACGGCCAACCCGCGCACCTACCGCGCCGTCACCACGCCGCAGATCGTCGAGAACCTGAGCATCATCAGCGGACGCCATGTGTACCGCTTCGGCGCCAACATCCGCCTGTACCAGCACAACGATCAGCGCGGCGATGTCGGCGGCACCAGCCTGGTGCCCGCCATCTCGCTGTCCCGCACTACGCGCCCGCCTGCGGGCTTCACGCTGCCCGCCGTCGCCAGCGCCACGCGTCCCGGCATCTCGGCTGTGGATCTCAACCGCCTGCAGGGCATGATCAACGACCTGCTCGGCATCCCCGCCGGCCTGACGCAGGTGTTCCTCGGCGACCTGAAGAGCGACGCGTTCCTGCCGTTCCAGACGGGCGAGAAAAGCGTGACGCTCTGGGTGCAGGGCCAGCGTCTGAAGCAGTACAACTTCTACGCCCAGGACGAGTGGCGGCTCCGTCCCGATCTCACCATGAACTACGGCGTGCGGTGGGAGATCAACATGCCGCCCACGGAAGCCGGAGGGCGCGTTTTCGTCCCGGACCGCATGATCGATGGCCGCGACGGCCCGGTCACGTTCGTTCCGGCGAAACGGTGGTATCAGAACAACAACGTGGGCGCGCTGGCGCCCCGCATCAGCTTCGCGTGGTCGCCCGACCGGCTGCGCGGAACCGTCTTCCGCACCGGCTACAGCATGGCGTTTGATCCGATCGGTTCGTTCATCGTCACCTCGGTGGCGACTTCCGTGCCAGGCCAGACCTTCCGCTGCAGCTCGCAGTTCTCCGGCACCGGCGGCGCTCTGGTCACCACGCCCGGCTGCACCCCGGTGCCCGACGTCCGTCTGGGGCAGGGTTTTCCGCGCGAGCTGCCGCCGCCGAGCGTCAAGCCGTCGTCTTTCCTTTCGCCTCCGGCGCAGGTCTCCACCAACGCCCCGCCCGTGCGCGTCTTCGATCAGGGCCTGCAGATGCCCACCGTGCATATGTGGAACTTCGACATCCAGCGGGAGCTGCCCGGCGGCTTCGTCGTCAGCGCCGCCTACGTCGGCCGCCGCGGCACGCGCCTCTACCGCGCCTGGGACGCCAATCAGATCGACGTCAGGCCGATCCTGCCCTCGTTCCTTGCCATGCGCCACAACCTGCGCCTTGGCGGAGGCTGCCGGCCTGACGGCACGCTCGCCAGCGGCGCTCCGTGCCCTGGAGCCCAGTCGGTCCCCATCATCCAGCAGGGGCTGATTACGGCCGCCTTCGCGAACAGCTCTCAGACGCAGTCCGAACTGGCCCAGAACGCGGCCGGCAGCTTCGGCAACCGGATCGAGCAGAGCACGCTGAACGCCCGCCTGAGGCCCAATCCTCAGTTCGCCCAGATCATGTACATCGACAACGGCGGCGACTCCAACTACCACTCCGGGCAGTTCGCCGCGCGCCGCCGCTTCGACCGCGCCGGGCTTCTGCTGAATGCCGCCTACACCGTGGGCAAGTCGATCGACAATCTCTCGCTCGATCCTGTTGCCGCCACCGTCGGCGGCGGGCTCACCACCACCGCGGCGCGCACGCCGGCCGACGCCCGCAATTACAGGAACGAGCGCGCCCGCTCTGACTACGATCAGCGTCATGTCCTCAACATCGCCGGGGTGTACGAACTGCCCTTCGGCCGGGGCAGGAGCTGGCTCGGCAATGCAGGGCGCGCCCTGGATCTTCTCGTGGGCGGGTGGAGCATCTCCGGGCTGTATACCTACCAGTCCGGCGAACCGTTCACCGTCCGCTCCGGCGCGCTGACGCACAACGCATCGGCGCAGTCCCGCGCGGCGCTGGCGCCGGGCGCATCCCTGCCCAAGGCGAAGCTTCAGGAGAAGGCTGGCGTCATCGGACCGGTGCTGTTCCCTGACGCGAGCGCCTTCACGTTCCCGGAACCGGGCGAACTCGGCATCGGCCGGAACATCTTCGATGGCCCCAGCTTCCACAACCTCGACGCCTCGGTGTCCAAGTTCTTCGCCGCCACCGAGCGCATCAAGGTCACCTTCCGCGCCGAGTTTTTCAACGCGCTCAACCACCCGAATTTCCGGAATCCGCGCGATGCCAGCGTGGGCTCGCCCGCCATCACGTCCACCGTCTTCGGCCAGACCTGCTGTGTCACGCTCTCGACGGCCAGTTCTGCGACGACGAATCAGAACGGCGAAAGCTGGCGCGTCATCCAGTTCGCCCTCCGCGTTTCCTTCTGAACCGCCGGCGCCCGGCGGGACTCGCTCCCGGTCCCGCCGGGTTCGCCGCATGGCTGTCTGTCCGGCGCATCTCCCTCCCCTGAGGCTCTCTTCTTCGTCCCGGGGGCAGCCCCTGCCGTGGACCGACTCCAGGACCGGGCATCGGATCTGTCGGCAAGGTGCTCGGCTCCGTGAAAACGGGTCGGGAATTTCCGTAATTTGGGATAGGGAAGGCGGATGTCTGCCCGGACGCAGAACGCCGCCGAAACCCTGACAGGGAGGAGAGTCCTGCAGCCTATGTTGCGAACCGTTGTCATTCACGCGGCTCTGGCCGCCTGTTTCGGCCACGCTGCGGCGGCAGCCGTGATCTATTCCAACAACAGCCCGCTGGATGACAGCTTCACGAATCCCACGGGCGCCAACCAGGGGCAGGCCGTCGGTTCCACCGGCTGGTATTACAACAACGTCCGCAACAGCGGAACCGTCGGCATCAGCTCCTCGCTTCCGTACGCCAGCAACGGCTCCGTTTTCTTCCAGAGCCCGTCCGGCGCCGCGAAAGCCGACATCGAATATCTGCCTGGCGCCGTGAACGTGTCCGGCAACTACCTGTCCGGGGCCTCTCTGGGACTGTTTTCAGACCTTCAGAGCTTCTCCTACCTGTGGTACCGCGACGGCTCAAGCACCGTGGCGAGCCATCTCCATCCCGTCCTCCGGGTTCTGCTGGACGCGGATGGAAACCTTGCCACCGTGGGCGATCGCGGCGGACTGGTTTTCGAGCGCGTTTACAATGGCGGCAGCGTACCCGCCGATACGTGGGTGTCCGACACCATCACCGCGTCGACCTTCCTCTGGAATTTCGGCCTCGGCATCGGCTTCGCCGCCAACATCAACGCCACCCCGTACGCCTATGACGCGACATTGGCCGAGTGGCAGGCCTATTTTCCCAATGCCGTGATTCTCGGCTTCAGCGCGGGCGTCGGAAGCGGATGGAATGGCGTGTTTTCCGGCGCCGTGGACTCCATCGCGTGGACGATCGGGGGACAGAGCCCGGTCTTCAACTTCGAGGTTGCTCCTGCCGTGGCCGACATCCCGGAACCGGGCACTCTTCTGCTGACGGCGGCTGGAGCCGCTCTGCTTTTCCTGCGCCGCAGGGGCTGAGCGAAGGCCGTTTTTCCGGCGGCGGGAGAGCCGGGCTGCGGCCCGCACCGGCCGTGCCGGATCACCCGCAACGGTCTACGGCGGGCCAGGCCAGTACAGGTGCACGAAAGCCGCGGGCGTCCCGCCGGAAAACGGCTCTTCCGCCAGCAGCGTCTCAAACAGCGGCGGCTCGAAATAGTACGCTGTCAGCGGGGCGGCGGCCAGAATGGACAGGGTCACCGTCAGTCTGGCAATGACCCGGTTCTGAATCACCTCCCGCACCAGCAGGACTTCCTGATGCGCTCCGAAAGGCAGT
>FWPV01005762.1_pt1 | contig 24439 bp, 19 predicted proteins | sample 2228371 | NCBI WGS metagenome assembly FWPV01 (sample SAMEA103939776, study PRJEB20133) | metagenome | reverse complement strand
AGGGCGGAGCGGCCCTGCTCGGTGAGCGCGACGAAGGACCCGCGCCCGTCCTCGACGCAGTCCTGCTTGGCGACGAGGCCGCGGGCGGACTTGACGGGGGAAATCTCTGCCTCTGGTCCTGAGCGGGGTAACTCAGGGCGATGTTCGCGCGCGGACCGCTCCGGCGGCATCCGCCACGCATGGGGTTGATGGCCGCCATTTGAATGAGAGCGTAGTGACACACACGCCGCCCCGCCGGGGGATGGCGCTTTCAGGTGTCAGCGAAATGTCCGTGCATCGCCGGTTCGCTGACAGCGGGCCGAGCCCAATGCCGAAATCGGCCTCTTTGAGTGGGGATTCCGTGTGGCGGGATCAGATCGCCCTGTCGATGCTGATCGACCTCAACCCTACCTCGGAGTCTTGCCATGGAATTGATCGTCAGAGCGGTGGATGTCGGATCCGGCAACACCAAATTCGTCACGGCCGCGGCCGGTACCGACATTCGCTGCGCCAGCTTCCCCTCTGTCGCCTATCCGTCGAGCGACGACTCACCGTCGTGGCCGGCGAGCGAGCGCAAGAAAACCGTGTGCATCCCCATCGGCCCGCTGTTCTACGAGGTCGGGCCGGACGTGAGTCTCGCCGCCGATACCTTCCGCGCCAAACAACTGCACGATGAATACACCGAGACGCCGGAGTACATGGCGTTACTCAGGGGGGCGCTCTCCATGATGAAGGTGAGCCATATCGACCTCCTGGTGGTGGGGCTGCCGGTGGCGCTCTTCGCGGTCAAGAAAGCGGCGCTGGAAAAGGCCATGACCGGCCGGCACGACATCGGCGGCGGCAAGATGGTGATTGTCGGCAAGGCAATGGCCGTCGCCCAGCCGCAAGGGGCGCTGGCGCACTTCGCCTCCGAGCACCAGAAGATGGCCGTCATCGGCAACGAGCAGAGCTTGATCATCGACCCGGGCTCGCGCACCTTCGACTGGCTAGTGGCCCGAGGCATGCGCCTCGTGCAGAAGCAGAGCTACTCCTTCAACCGCGGCATGTCGGATGTGCTGCGCCTGCTGGCGGCCGAGATCACCAAGGACATCGGCTCACCGTACCGGGACTACGACGCCATCGACTTGGCGCTGCGCACGGGCAAGCAGCCGGTGATCTTCCAGAAGCCGTACGACATGAAGCGCCTGCTGCCCCTGGCCGAGACCGTGGCCGAGCAGGCTGTGTCGACGATGAAGGAATGGATCGAGGCGCCGCACAGCCTGCAGAACATCATCCTGGTCGGGGGCGGGGCGTTCCTGTTCCGCAAGGCGGTGAAGGCGGCGTTCCCGAAGCACCGAATCCACGAGGTGAAGGACCCAATGTTCGCCAATGTGCGGGGTTTTCAGCTCGCCGGGCAGAACTACGCGAGCAGCAAGATGATCGCCACCGGTAAGGAGCAAGTTCCGGGGGCATCGGGAGAACTCGAATGAGCACCGATACCGTGAAGGACGCCGCGCCTATTCGCCTGGTCTTCGTATTGTCGCGTGCCGACCATCCCCGTCTGTACGACGATCTGATCCAGTTCCAGAAGGGCGTTAAACGCATCAATCGTCTGCGGCTTCTGGCCTACGATGGCTTGCTGGCGCAGAGCGGTGTTTTCGCCGGGATGGGACGAGGCTCGCCTCGTCTGCCTTCCGCAAGTAGCGCGCAAGAGGGCAATGGCGACATCACCAACGACCTCTTCGCGCCAGCGATCGACGCGTGAGCCGGTCATGGGCAAACGATCGCGCCGGCCGGCGAGCAGCCGGATGGTCAATGCTTCGGACCTGGCGCAAATGGGCCGATGCGAGAGATTGGTGGTGCTCGAGCATCTCTATGGAAGTCGGCGCACAGGCAGGCAGCAGCAAGCCCGGGCGCGCGGGCTGGTCGAGCATGAGCAGTTCTATCGGGAAGGCCTGGTTTCCGCGCGGGCCGATCGCAAGGGGCGCTGTTTCATCGCCACCTGTGTGTTCGGCGAGGCTTGGCAGACCGAGGTCCTGCGCCGGTTCAGGGACGAGGCGCTGCGACCCAGCGTTTGGGGACGCCGGGTGATCCGCCTCTACTATCGGGGTGCACCCAGCATCTGCGTCGTCCTGCGCCGATGGCCCCCGTTGCAAGTTCCTGTGCGCGTGGTCTTGGGGGCGATAGCGACGGTACTTCGGTGGTGGTCAGGCTTGCGTGGGGATGGTAGGTGTCAGCGCTAGCGTGGGGCGTCGGTTGCGCCGTTGCCATCGTAGGCTTCGCGCTTGCCATGACGCGGTGGCGATCACTTAAGACCCATGCCGCACGAACTGAGCGGGCCTCACGACCGGTAGCGTTGCGGAATGCCGAGTTGGTTTACATGGAAAGGCTGTTCCGGATTTCCACGCCCGTCGGACTGGTGGCGAAAATTGACCGGGCATACCGAATGCCCTCCGGTCTGCTCGTGTTGGTGGAGTTCAAGACTCGCTGGAGCAACCAGCCCTTCCTGTCGGACGTGATCCAGTTGTCCGCGCAGAGGATGGCGGTGATGGGGCAAACGGGCCAGTCCGTGGCGTCCTACGGATATGTGATGGTGAAGGCGCCTACCACGCGAGCCTTACCGACTGCATATCGCGTCGAACTGTTGTCCGACGACCAAGTAGTTGCCTTGGTCAGGAGGCGGGAAGCGATTCTCGCTATTCGCATCTCGGCGCGGAGAGCCTGGTCAAAGAAAGCTTGCCGTACCTGCGCGCTCCGACAGCAATGCGACTCCCTACTACAGTAGGCGCGCGGCATGATCTCGAGCCATCTTGTGGCGGGAAGCTACTTGGACATCGAGCGACATTCACCGATTGCTTGCCAAGAGATTGACGAATTCGGAAATATGCACAAAAATGGCGTTGACGAATTTTAGGATATGCACAAAATGACCTTGCCGTTACCTTCTGTATTCAATACCGAACTTGTCGCCGATCGTTTGCAGACTGTGTCTGAGTGGCTGCTGGACGAGTTGTACGCCACTGAAGATGACCTTTCCCGACCCACCGATAGCGGCTACACGCGTGGATGTACCACTTTTGGGCGCCAGAGGACACGTCTCATAGGCGAAGCGCTCTCAGGGCGACATGCATGGCTTGGTCTTTCCAACAGCAACAACGACATCGTTTTCACCATTGGGGGCGTTCCGTGCAGGTTCAGCAACGATGACCCGTCGAATCCTTCGAAGGATGCGGTTCTCACGGCCAATCGTTTCCAGATGGACTTCCTGGAATTCGCGGCCCAAGGAGAACCCGGGCGGTTCTGCTTCATCATTGATCGCGGCCAGGATGGCGCCGCCGAGCCGAAGGTTGAATTTTTAGGCTTCACGCCCAGTGGCGAAGTTGCTTGCCGGTGGGTATCGAATGCTGTGCGTGTTCTGCGGCTGGAGGGTCAGCAGCCTCTGGCTCAAGCCGTCGAGGTTGCCAAGCCCAGGGTGGCGCCGAAACGACGCGACGAAGGCGATGCGGCCTCCGAAGCCGTGCGATGAGCGAGTTCATTGGAACCAACGTTCGACTCATCCGCCTCTTCCACGATCTGTCCCTCACGGACTTGGGCGAGCAGGTCGGTGTATCGAAACAATTTCTGAGTCGGGTTGAGACGGGCGCCGAATCCGTGTCCGCCCACCTGGAAAGTTCGCTCGCGGAAACGCTGGGTGTACTGCCGGAGTTCTTCTATCACGTCGATCCAAATCCGATTGCCGATGAGCAGTGCCACTTTCGACGTCAACTGACAACCAAGGTGGCTTTGCGCCAAGTGGCGCGTGCTCGGGGCGAAATGCTTAAGCGCTTGGTTGGCGTGTTGGATGCGCATGTCGAGCTACCCCGCTACCGAGTCGGCGAGGCCGATCCCGAATCGCCGGAAACGATTGAGCGTGCGGCCGAGATATTCCGATCGCTGTTTGGCCTTGGTTTGGGCCCATTGAGCAACGTGACACGCATCGCAGAAAACGCCGGGGCCGTGGTGATGAAGGTACGAGGGCTCGCACCTGAAATCGATGCTGTGTCATTCGCGACAAGGCGCCCCTTGATCGCGCTGAACGGAGACGGTCGATCGGCCTGCCGCGAACGTTTCGGCGTGGCCCACGAATTGGGACACTTCTCGCTTCACATCGGCGTCCTGACGGGGGATCGACTGACAGAGACGCAAGCCAACCGCTTCGCCAGCGCGTTGCTGATGCCGCGATGCACGTTCGCCAGTGAATGCCGCTTGGCATTGCGGGGGACACGCCTGAATTGGCCGGGTCTGTCCGAACTGAAATTGCGCTGGGGCGTTTCCAAGGCTGCGATTATTTTCCGCGGGCGCCAGCTCGGCGTGTTCTCCGATGACCAAGCGAGAGCAGGATACGTTGGTCTGAATCGGCATGGGGAGGCGTTGAAAGAATCTGAAGACCATCTCATCGCAAATGAAGAGCCAGAAGTCGTGGCCGAAAGCCTCAAGGTGATGAAGGAGCATTTCGGCGTGCCGCAGTCTGCCGTGGCGCGAGAGATGCGCGTGCGTCCGGGTCTTCTGCAGATCCTGCTGGCGTCGCCCGGGGAGGAGCAAGGCGGTAATGTCGTGGACCTGCTGAGTTCGAGGCGCGTGGCTCAATGAATAGCCCGGCAGAGCACTACCGGGATTATGGGGACTTAGCAACTGCCCAGATCGAAGGGGCCGACTATAGGGTTCACATGCGCCCCGTTGCTGGTTCATCGGTCGCTGTGATAGCGCCGCATGGCGGCAGCATTGAACCGTATACGTCGGACATTGCCCGGGCAATTGCCGAGGACGATTTCAATCTCTACCTGTTTGAGGGCATTCGCCGTTCCGGCAACTATGCAGCACTGCATCTGACCAGCCATCGTTTCGACGAGCCGAGATGCTTAGGGTTACTGGCAAATTGCGATCATGTGATCGCAATCCATGGATGCGGCGGTGGAGCGCAACAGGCACTCGTCGGTGGGCTGGACGGACCGTTGAAGATGGCCATCGCTCAGGCGATTTCGGCACTCGGCATCGATACGCGAGTAGAGGATCACCAATTCCCAGCGACCGAGCCGAAGAATATCTGCAATCGAGGGCGGCGGAGTGTCGGCGTGCAGGTCGAGATGACAATGCCGTTGAGGCTTCAGGGGCCATGCGATGCGCTTGCCGCGGCTATCCGTTCGGTACTGCTGGCCTTACCGAATTGCTCCCTTGGGGGAGGTTGAAGTCCCCGCCGCTGCAGGTCGAAAACCACCTGCATCAATCGATTGATCGGCTCGGCAAGGCGCTTCGGCAATACGCGGTGTTGCGTGTGGATGTTCTGGTCGGCAATCCATCGATGAGCGATCCAGACATCCTCCTCGGGGTTGTTGTTGTCTACGCCATTGCAGTACTTGTATCCCACGAGCGCATCGGCACGCGACAACAGCAGCCGCGCCATCGTCATGTGAAGGCGATGAGACTGCAGGTCTGCTGGACCCTTTGGGCGCGGGACAGTCAGGCGTAGGCACTGATGGTTGTTGAACTGCTCCCAATCGGGACCCACCACTTGACCGGCGCGCTCTAGCATCTTGCGGGACTGCTCGCTCTTGCCGTTGACGATGGCAACGGCTACCGAACCACTAGAATAGTTCAGTGTCTTCGCCAGCAAGTTCACCCAGTTCACCAATTTACGCAAGGTAGCATCGTCCGCAAATACGAGGTACTGGTGCCGTTGTTCGTTGTCCAGGAAGGTTGGCAACTGAGCGTAGAGCGGGTACAGCAGGTCGTGCAGGTAGATGTAGGTCTGCCTGCGCCCCTGCTCATGGCTGCACGTTGTGGCGGTCAAGGCCTGCTCTGCCCATTGCGGCGTGATTTCATCGAGCGCCATCTCGGTGATGTCGATGGAAATGAGTGCAAAACCCAGCGACTTGCCGATCAGCGCCTTGCGCCCGTCGAAGGTGTGCCCCAGTTCAATCTCCACGCCTCCGAGCACCATGGGTTCAGTCTGGATCGGCGGGCCGAGCACCGCGATGTCGAGGCGAAAGCTGCTGCCAAAAGGGGTACTCAGTGGATGCTCGGTTACGACCTGATCGGCGCCGAGCAGCAGATTACCTTCAAGGGGATAGTCCGATGCATCGGCGTCCTTGAATGCCCACGGCATGGCGAGACCAGCGGCCAGCCGACGTGTCAGTTCGGCAGCGATCAGCGCCTTTGCCTTGTGGTGTTCAGGGCTTTCATGCACGGTCTGCTGCCGTTTGAGTTCTTCTTCCTCGAATTGTGCCTTGAGGTCGTAGGTCTTCTCGGTGGGCAGTTGGCGAAAGTGCGAGCGCCGGCGTAGCTTGCCGTTTTCAAAGGAGGGGCTTACCCAGGTTACCATCTGCTGGATAGCGCCCGGTGCAACCAGCGGCCACAGTTTGCGGGCGTGCTCCCGGCTGCGGACCTCGCGTGCGGTGACGCGCATCTGAAAGAGCCCCTTTCGAGAAAAGACGACGACTGCTTCATCCATGGTCGAATTGCACTCCGGATACGGGTGCGTCGCCGTGAAGTGCCCAAAAGAACTCCGGAATAGCTACTGCGGCATCGAGCCCTAAACCCATGAGTTCAGTCGTCATAGATGATGTCCTGTCAGCAACTCGGATGGTCGGTACATGTCAGTCAATATCAAGACGTGGTGTCGAGCTCGAGTGATACCGACGCGTAGCAGTCTGCGGCAGCGCGGATGCGGCGCGTCCTCAGGGCAAAAAATCAACGGGCTACTGTTGGGGTCATCGAAGATGATCACCGCATCGAACTCCTTGCCCTTGGACTTATGCACTGTCATCACATGGATGCCGTGCAGATCCTTGCCACCCGACAGCAGTTGGTCTTCCGCCAGCGCGGCATCCAAGGCGGTCCGAGCACTGCGATAATTCCCTTGCGACTGCCACAAGTCGGTAAGACTGCTGGCGATGCGTTGACCACGTTGGAAGGCGACCAATTGTTCTGCGTCTTTGGCGATGCTTTCGAGCGGGTTGGCGCCAGCCTCGCGCAAAATGCGCCGCGCCTCGATCCAGTCCCGTTTGGGCTCGCCCGAGAAATTATGGACACGCAGGGTGCGCAATGCGTCCAGCAACTTCGCAGCAACACCATTGGCGCGCGGCGCTGTCCCCGCGCGGCTTTGGGTGGCGCTTATCGCTAGGCGTTGCGCTTGCGACAAGTTTCCATTACCGCCACGCGCGCGGAATACCGCCGCGGCCAGGTCCAGTGCATCGGCGAGATCGATTAGTTCCGCGGACTCCGCTGGGCGAGGTTCGAGCAGGAAGGAGACCATCCGGCTCGACAGCAGAACCGACGCTTCATCAATCATCACGCGGTGCGGGATACTCTTCTTGGTGCCGTCGCCGGTCAGGGCGCGCGAAATGATGTTGACGCCGCGGCCCCAGGTCGCCAGCAGCGCCAGGTTTTCGATGTCGTTTGGCGCGGCCCCCGCCTTGGCCTTTTGAATCGCAAGGCCGACGGCCGAACGGATCGCAGCGTCTCGTCTATCGGCATTGGCCCGAAAGTTCAGGCGCGACACCCCTTGGTATGCGGCGCCCCGCGGCGTTCCGAGCAGCATGTCATTGGCAAAGGCGACGATTTCGGAGTTGGGACTGCGATGGTTTTGGCCCTGCAAGTCCACCCGCAGCGGTTGAAGCGCCTCCATGATATGCGTGACTCGTTCCGAACTTACGCCAGGTCGGAAGTCGTAGATTTGTTGATCCAGATCGGCGAGACAGACCAACTGCGTGTTTTCAGACAGCAACCGCACACACTGCCACTGATCGTCGGCCGTATCCTGCGCTTCATCGACCACAATCATCGGGTGACGGCTGGAGAAGAGCGAACGCAGGCGCGCGCTCGCGGCCAGTAAGGCGTAGGCCTTGGCCGAGAACAAATCGAACGCTACCAGACCTTCCTCGCAGAACAGGCGCTCGCGCTCCATCTCCCAGTTGCCTCCCTCGCTCTCAAACTGATGGCGCATGGCAGCCTCGTCGTGGGGGAGCAGCAGGCGAAGCCGCCTGGGTGCGCCCAGCAAGTAGCCATACCCTTTGAGAATCTCCCAGAAGAACGAATGGAAGGTCTGGATCGAGAGCTTGCTTTGCAAGGCCTTGGGCAACTGCGCCTTGCTGGCTTCGACGACACGGGCCACCGCCGCCCGCGAAAAACTGAGGAACAGCACAGTCTGGCCCGGCGGCAGGCCCACTGCTATGACGCGCTGGGCCTTCGCCAGTGCTATCGTCGTCTTGCCGCTGCCGGGGCCACCGGTGACGAGCACTGGCCCTGCCGCGTCGAGTACGCTCTCTCGCTGCGGGCAGATCACAAGCGTCAAGGGTCAATCTCCCGCAGCGAAGGCAGCCTCTTCCGGTTCGGCCGCAGGGTCGTCGGCGGGCGCTTCGTCGGCGTCGGCCAGCTTTCGCTTCGGCTTGGGATACCGCTGGTAGATCTCGCCCAGGAAGCCGGTGATCGTGGGTGGAAGTTGCCCGACGGCGCATAGCTCGAGTAGCCGTGCGGCGCCACCTTCGCCCTTCAAGCCCTTGAGTGCCTTGACGGCAAGGGCACGCACTGCATCATCAGCGGGCCGTGCAACGGGTATGCCAAAGCGACCTTCACTGTCTTCGTTGCGCAATAGTTCCAGAAACTGCCACTGGCGATCCAGCGGCGTTTCCTCGGCCATCAGCATCTCGGCGCCTTTCTGCGTAATCTCCTTAGCGATGGGATAGGTGCCTTGCAGGGCAGTGATTTCCTCGTCCGTGCGCTTCTTCCGATCAAAAAAAGCGAAGGCAGGGATGCCGATCTCTTTGAAAAAGGCGCCCAGTTTCTCCAGGTTACCGTCGCCATCCGCATTGATCACGCTAATCCCCGCGACATCAAGAGGGAAGAGATCGGCGTCGTGCTCCTCCATCTTCCGCGCAACGACCAGCAGCGCATCTTGCTCGGTGATGCCTTCACCGACGATCACGCCGCGGCCGAGCATGGCTTCGGCAATCGCGCGGCGGAAGTTCTGGCGATAGTTCTTCGCCTTCATGCCCGCCGGCAGCTTGACCACAACACCAGACAGTTCACCGTGATCATCGCGATTGAGCTTCACGATGCCTTCGGGCTCGAAGCGCTCGATGACGTACGGTGAATGCGACGTGACGAAGCACTGGGAGGTATCTTCGAGCAAATAGTTGGCTATGCGGCGCTGCGTATGCGGTGGGAGCGCGATCTCAGGCTCCTCCATCGCGAAGATCACGTTGTCCTTCTTGAGGTCGGCGATGAAGGTCAACAGTGCCAGTACCAGGGTGTTGAGCGTTCCCGTGCCTGCCTGCTGAAACGGCACGGCGGCTTCACCTTGACCCATCGTCAGGAAGAAGGCGATGGTTTTACGCAGATGTTCGCGTGTGAGTTGGGAGACAAACAGACGCGTTGAACGGCCTTCACCGCTCGGTGCAATATATTCGGCAAGGCGCGCTTCGATTTCGTCCAGAACCGGACCCAATTCGGTTGCGTCAGCGTCGATCGGTGGGTCAAGCACAGCCAAGCGTTTGCGAATGCTCTCCCACATGCCCTTGCGGGCTTCCTTCATTCGAAGGATGTTGTCGAGCAAGGTGCCGCGTTCGAGGCTCAAGGCCCGAGAACCTGTCCGGATGGTGCGCAGGTAGAGGAAGCCGATGGCTCGCTTGACCCGGATCGGGATGGCCTTGGGTTCTTCGTCGGGTTCCTCGTTGGTGCGACCATAGATCGTTCGGGCGACGAACTGGTCTTCGTCGATGTCGTAGCGTCCGACAGTAACGAGCCGCAGACAGAGTTGCACGTTGGGGTCGTCGGCCGCAGCGATCTCACCTTCAGTGAGCAGACGCTTTTCGGCCGTGTGCCAGAACTCCAGATTGGCCGCGCATAGGGTCTTGATGTCGTCGGTGAGATCGACCAGGACGGCTTCGATGCGAATTGGAACGGCAGTCTCACCATCGTCAGCGAGATAGTTGGCATTGCGGAAATCGAATTCCTCGACGGGAGGCATACGGTTCAACCGGTCAGGTCCGAGTACAAGGTCAAGCGCCTCGCAGATCGTGCTCTTGCCAACATTGTTGCCGCCGATCAGGAGGGTATGCCCAGAGAAGTGCAGCACGGCTTTGGCAATGCCGCGGAAATTCTCGATGGACAGTCGCGACACGCGCATGGTCTTCCCCCTTATGTGGTGTTATGGCTTAGCCGCCTGATTCACTCGCTCTTGAATGTCGCTGCAGGCCTGCATGAGCTGACCGAAGGCGAGAGATTCGCCGAGCATCATGCCGTCTCCAATCATGGCCGCATAGTCTTCTTGTAATGCATCGCGCGCCGCGCCTTCAGGAACGATGCGCAGATTGCCGGTTACGGCCGATTTGTACTCGATGACATTGCCATCGGCATCCTTCTCAAGAAAGAAGAACGCCTTGTGGTCGGCGACCGCGGCCGCTACGGCGCGGTCTGTGATGACATCATCGCAGTAGCGGCTGCGCGCGATAGCCGCCAGGTCGTGCCAATGACGCGCGTACCGTTCGCCGCGTATCCGCCCCTGGGCACAATAGATATGCGCAGCGGTTGCCTTTTCCCAGAAGGTGCGTGCCACGCTCATGACCACGGGTCTGGCGGCCGGGAACGAAACATTCTCGACATGCCCCTCCATGTCGCAGACAACGGGCAGCGCCTGATGCGGTTCACCGGTAGCGCGGCCGCCGAATTCCAGCGTCACGACCGTTCGAACATAGCCGCTGCTAGGCTTGAGCGCGGGGTAGTGCAGCAGCAGTTTGTCGTTGTCTTCGCCACCCATTTCCAGCCGTGCGTGCAATTGGTCTCGCGCGAGCGCGGCTTCGATGACGGGGCGCACCTTCGTGGCGATCCACTCGGGCAAGCGCTCCCGCACGGTGCGGGTCCATTTGCTCGCCTGGCTCCGGCTCGATGGCAGAAAACCATCGCCGCCGATCAGGTCCGGAATGAGTTTGCGGATGTCGTACGTGAGATCGATGTCCTCGGAGAAGCGGTCGATGACCTTGTATGCCTTGGACAGGGAGGTTCCGCCCTTGAAGGTCAGGTCGTCGGTGAGCGCCGAGTCGAAGAGGGCGCCCAGCGCCCAGACGACCCACACGTCCTTTTCGAGGAGAAGCGTCGGCCGCTGCGTCTTCTCGCGGACGATCTCCAGCACCTCGCGCTGGTCGTCTTGGCTGAGCCTCAGGAAGGCCTCAGCCATGCACTGCTTCCTCGCCAATCGCTCGCGCCATCCACGAGGGCAGCGCCGCACGGGAGGATTCAAGGATCTGCCATTCCGCCGGTGGAAGAGACCGGTGCAGTGTCGCCAGTGACTTGTTGGCATGCATCGGCCCCAGCCAAGCCAAGGCGCGTACCGCGGCGCCGGCGGGGCCTGTGCCCAAAGCCAGCATCCAGCGGGGCACATGCTTCACCACGATCTCGGAGCGGCCGAGCTTGAGCTTTCGGGTTCGTCCGGAGGTCAGGTAGACCTCACGTACGGGCACTTGCTGGGTCAGGCCCAGGGTATTCGCTGCGATGGCGCCGTGCGGCGCAACAAGTTCACCGCTTTGGGCTGCCAGCGCTTCCACCACTTTCTCCGGCGTAGGCGCGCGCGTGCCGAAACGGCTGGAGACTGGCGCGACATAGGCCCCACGCGCGACCCGAAGTAGCTTGCCCTCTTTGCTAAGCCTTGAGAGCGCCTGATCGACTGCGGCCCGTGTGCCCATGTGCAGGAACTCTTTGGGCGACACCAGTCCTCCCTCGGGCAGGGATCGGGCGTGGAGCAGGATGGTTTCGGGTAGCGTGTTCATGGGCACCTCGTGTGAGAATAATACATCAGTTTCTGACATCTCGCACGGAGTTCGCCGTCCGTCGCCACGAGTGGCAATCTCCGATATGATCAATGCCAACAAGGGGTTCAGCGCGATTCGGGCTTGCCCAGATCCCTTCGATCACAGTCCTTTGACGGGCGGGAGGAACCGCCTCACGACAGTGCCCTTTCTTTGACGGTAGAAATGACGGTAGACGCTCTTATGGTCGAACAGAACGCTAGGTTTTATGCGGGTTTACAGCCGTCGGAAATGATCGAATGGGAATGAGTTCACGTCGTTCCACGGCGTTTCCGCGCAGCCCGACACAGCCCGTCTTCAGCACCCGCTGCGCCCCGTGGCGTGAGAGCCCAGGTTCGGCCACCCGCTGAGTGAGGCATGAAAAGGACGGGCTCCGCCACATCGCCTCGTCGGCGCGGCCATTCCCGGGTCGAGCACCGCGTGCCGTAGAAAGGCAGAACGCCGCCGGGGCGTCTTCCGAAGCCGCACCATCGCACGACTGGCTTCGTCGACTAAGCCGAAGCACTCCGTAAGCAGAGGGCTGCGCGCACGGGGTCGCGCAGGCGCCGCGTCGCGATTGATGCCCTCTCCGACGTCGACCTGCAGGGCACGGCAGGGGCCGAGCAGATTCTCCAGAGCCCTCATCGACTCACTCACGGCGCACTGGATGCCGCCGGACGGCGGATCACCACCACTACCAGCGTCACCACCGTCAGAGGAATGACGAAGCCGAGCATGACGCCCGAAAACGCCTGCAGCGCGGCATGCTGCTGCGCGGCGAGGACCAGGTAGGCCACGTAGGCGACGTAGTAGCCCAGGAAGACGCCGCCTTCCCAGCGCGCGATCTCGCGGCCGGTGATGAAAACCGGCAGGCAAGCGAGCGCGACGGCCAGCATGACCCAGATGTCGAAGGCCAGCAGCGATGACGCCATGGCGAGGCCAAGGTCACCCGACACCAGGCCCGACAGGCCCAGGCAGCCAAGGATGTTGAAGGTATTGCTGCCCACTACGTTGCCCACCGCAATGTCACGCTCGCCCTTGATGGCCGCCGTGATGCTGGTAGCCACCTCGGGCATGCTGGTGCCGGCGGCGACGATGGTCAGGCCAATGATCAAGTCGCTCACGCCCAAGGCCTTGGCGAAGTTGACTGAGGCCTGCACGAGGTACTCGGATCCGAACACCAGCGCCGCAAGGCCGCCACCGATCAGCAGCAGCTGTGCGAGCAGCCGGTCGTCCCAAGCCCCCGCTTTGGCGGGCGTGATCTCGTGGGCGTACTCATCCCGGGCAGCCTGTGTCTCGCGCCGTGACTGCACGACAAGGAACACTGTGTACGACACGAGCAGCACGAAGAGGATGCCACCGTCGAAAAACGACAGTCGGCCGTCTAGCCCGAGCGCAAGAAGCAGCAGGCTGGCGCCGATCATGATCGGCACTTCCTGACGGATCAGTTGGATATTGACCACCAGCGGCGCAATCAGCGCACTGATGCCCAGTATGAACAACACATTGAAGATGTTGCTGCCCACCACGTTGCCGATGGCAATGTCGGTCTTGCCGTCGAGCACGGCACCAACACTCACCGCGACCTCGGGCGCGCTGGTGCCGAAGGCCACGATGGTGAGTCCGACGACGAGCGGACTGATTCCGAACGACAAGGCCAGCTTGGACGCGCCGCGCACGAGTACGTTGGCGCCGATGACCAGAAGGATCAGGCCCGCGACAAAAATGAGTAGGTTCATGGGTAAGTACCGTAGTTAAAGATTTGCCCATCGCGGGCTGTAACGTCAGGCGGCCCGCTCAACGCAAGGCCTGAACGTCAGTTCCTCGATCAGACCCCGGAGAAGCTGCGCTCGGCGCAGTATCACCGCCCCGCGCTGTTCTGCCCCGGGCCGTCAGAAGCCCCGATCTGCATGGCCGAGTGGCGTCGCGCCCGTCAAAAAAGCGAAACCCGTCAAGCGGCCACCGGCAGGCGCGGCTGGGGACGTGACCCGCCACCGCGTCGGCGCCACCTCAAAACGAGCAGGTGGAGCCCTGCACCCAACAGGACAAGTAATGCGCTGCCGAGGCCCCAGATCACCAAGGTTGCCACGGTCAGACCAGCGGCCAGCGATGGCGCCGCCTGCAACAAACCCTGCACGGCTGGCGCCAGGCCAGACAGCAGCGAGGTAATCGCCTGCACGATGTCCGGCGGCACCCAGGGCGCCAACCAATCCGGCAGGCGAAGGATCTCGACGCCGGATCCGGTGCCAGTCAGCGCACTGGCACTGGAAACCGCCCAGACGGTGGCGGAGTGGAACGCCCATAGGGCCAGCGACCAAAGCGCCAGCAAGCCAAGTATGACGAACCAGCTGATTGCGTAGAACATGATCAAACTCTCCCGATAACGGCACCGGTGGGAGTCTCACGACAGGCGCCGTTCGAACAAACCAGTTTTGGGCAGATCTATACTTCCTTTTTTCCGAAGTGCAACGGCGGTGCTCGGCTTCCGCCACTGTCTGGATGTGGCGATACAGAACGTCAGCGGTGATGCTCCTGGCGGGCAGTGATGGGGCGTCGGCATTGCGTCCTCCCGATGGATGAGGGGCGCGTGGGCAATGAACGGGACAGCTCGCCTGATGGCTTGCGAGCGCCGGATCGTCTGGACGTGCTGCCCACTGTCGGCCAACGCATCGCGCAGGTTGAAGGAGCGAGCGCAAAAAAATGAAGTCACTGGCATCGTGTCAACGTCTTGCGACAAACCAAACGCACGCATCAGCGTAGTCTTGGGTGTCGCCTGACCGGCGCACGTTTCTTTCACCCCACCGGGACATCGCACCATGCTGAAGGACAAGACCGCACTCGTCACCGGCTCCACTTCGGGCATCGGCCTGGGCATCGCTCACGGCCTGGCCGCGCAGGGCGCCAACGTCATCCTCCATGGCTTCGGCGATCCGGCCGCCATGGCCCGTCTGAAGGACGAACTGGCCGAACGCCACGGTGTTCGGGTCGGCTACGACGGTGCAGACATGCGCCGGCCCGAAGCGATCGAGGCCATGATGGCCGGGGCGCTGGCGGAATTCGGCTGCATCGACCTGCTGATCAACAATGCGGGCATCCAGCATGTGGCGCCGGTGGACGAATTTCCGGTCGAACAGTGGGAGGCCATCCTCGCGATCAACCTGACAGCCGTCTTCCACACCACGCGGCTCGCGCTGCCGGCCATGAAGCGCCGGGGCTTCGGCCGCATCGTCAATATCGCCTCCGCCCATGCGCTGGTGGCCAGTCCCTACAAATCGGCCTATGTCGCTGCGAAGCACGGTGTGGCCGGGCTCACCAAGTCGGTGGCCCTCGAAGTGGCCGAAGCGGGTATCACGGTCAACGCAGTCGCCCCGGGTTACGTGCGGACCCCGCTGATCGACGCGCAGATCCCGGACACCGCAAAGGCACGTGGCATCACGGCCGAGGCCGTCGTCCGAGACGTGCTGCTGGCCGCACAACCGACCAGGAAGTTCGTGACGGTCGAGCAGGTAGCTGCGCTGACGTGCTTCCTGTGCAGCGACGACGCCGCCTCGATCACCGGCGCCGTCCTGCCGGTGGATGGCGGCTGGACTGCGCACTGAGCGCTCGGTACAGGCGTTGCTCCGGTGACGCCGCCATGCGAAAGCGTCCGCTGTCGAACGATGCAAAATGTGACCCCGGGGCCTGTGTGCGGCGCCCCGGTTCTGACGCTAACCCATGCGTGACAAGGATCGCGACCGCGTGCGCCACGTGCCGGTACCCCACAGCGTCATCAATCCCGCCAGCAGCATGGCCCAGGTGCCCGGCTCCGGGATCGGCGCCGTGACGGCCGGGTTGGTCAGCAGGCCGGCGTCGCCCGACAGCGCATACCCCTGCGGCAGCAGGATGCTCAGCGTGCCGGTATTGAAGCCATCGACCGCGCCCCACGACTGGCTGTAATCGAGCGGTCCGCTGACCGGAATCAGCGGCTCGGGTGACACCTGGGTGAACAGATTGGCGATGAGCTGGAAGTTCTGGCCCGGAAGCAGGCTCATGGTCAGCCGCAGTTCGCCCGCCAGATTGTCCATGTCCTGGCTGCCGACCGCATAGCTCGCGCCACCGAAATCCTCGACCACCTGCACGAAGCCCGGCTCGAAGTAGCGCTTGACGGTGCTGCCTGACACATTGACCGCCGCGGCGTCGAGCAGGTCGGTGCGGAAATCCATCGCTGCAGCGTATTCGACATTGGTGAATGCCACCGTCGAAGAGGGCAGGGCGACGGTCAGCGATGCGCCCAGCAGGTGGAAAACATTGCCGCTGTAGGTGTGAAATGCGCCATCGAAGTTGAACACGAAGGTCACATCGACCGCTCCGCCCGCCACATCGCCGACCACCGCCGCGGTGGCCTGCACCTGGCCGAGGGCATTGCCGATCAGGGCATCCGGAATACCCGCCACGCCGCGCGAATCGACTTCACTGAAAACGCGGATGACGCCGTCGCCGTCGTTGGCCTGTGATTTCGACACGATGGTGACGCCACCCGCGGACACGAAGGGCGTGCCGTCAAGATTGAGCGACTGCAGACCGCTGCCGAGTACCGTCTGCACCGTACCGGGCGCCGTATCCGGGCCGCGCTGCACCAGCGTTGCGGCACCGGCGGAAATCGGGAAGACAGCCAGCGCGATCAGCAGGCGGGTCAGATGCATGGATGTACGTAGGGATGCCATTGGAAAGCTCCTGTTGTGTGATTGATGCGGGTGGCACAACCCGGCTTGCGGGCACGAGCCGGATGTCTGCGGGCGACGGCCGCCCTGCAGCAAAATGTGCGCCAGGCGTGATAGTCCGCCTTGGTTTTCAAAGCTTTGCGTGCGAGGGAATTTGTAATGCCCTCGAGCAGACTGCCCGCTGTAAAGCGACCCGACACCCTTGCACTCGCCGGCGCGGCCCGGTCCGTGCCGGGTACTTCCATGGAAAGGTCGTCGGCCAGCCGTATCCGGAAAAAATCGAAAACTGCCAGCTTCCCGGCCGATTTCGGGTTGCGTACCGGCGTCGTCGCGGTGCAAGCTAGGTGACCTGTCAAATCATTACGTGTCACATGAGCGAAACAGGTGCGCCGGACGCGACGAGCATACTGATCGTCGACGACATGCCGGAAAACCTAGAAGTGCTGGATGGTCTTCTGCGTGCAGCGGGGTATCGCGTGAAGGCGGCGAACAACGGGCGGTCAGCGCTGCGCCTCGCGCAGGACGCTGAAGCGCCGTCATTGATCCTGCTCGACGTCATGATGCCCGGCATGGATGGCTACGCCGTGCTTGATGCCCTGCGTGCCGACCCGGCAACGTGCGACATCCCGGTCATTTTCGTCACGGCGCTTGCCGGCGCCGGCGACGAAGAAGCGGGACTGGCGCGCGGGGCGGTCGACTACATCGCCAAACCACTCAAACCGCTGGTCGTGCTGGCGCGTGTGCGCGCCCAGCTGCAGGCCAAGATGGCGCGCGATGTGCTGCGTGACCAGAACACCTGGCTGGAGCAGGAGGTCGCGCGGCGGATGGCGGAGAACGACCGCAATCAGGCGGTCAGCATTCGCGCCCTGGCCGAACTGGCTGAAACGCGCGACCAGGAGACCGGCGCGCACATCCTGCGCACGCAGATCTACGTGCGGGTGCTGGCCGAACATCTGGCTGCACATCCGCGCTTCGCATCCACGTTGACGCCGGCCTACATCGAGCTGCTGGCGCGTTCGGCACCTCTGCATGACATCGGCAAGGTCGGCATTCCCGACGCCATCCTGCACAAGCGTGGCAAGCTGGATCCGGCCGAATGGGCCGTGATGAAAACCCATGCCCTGCTTGGCGCTCAGGCGATCGAGCGGGCCGAGCGGGACCGTACCGGGCCGGGGGGTGGCGAGCCGGTCGGTTTCCTGTCGCTGGCCAAGGAGATCGCGCACTGGCATCACGAGCACTGGGACGGAAGCGGCTATCCGGACGCGCTGGCCGGCGATGCGATCCCGCTGTCCGCCCGCCTGATGGCGCTGGCCGACGTGTTCGATGCGCTGAGTACCTGTCGGGTCTACAAGGCGCCCTTCCCGGCCGACCGGGTGAAGCGCGAAATCATCGCGGGACGCGGCACCCACTTCGATCCGGACGTGGTGGACGCCTTTGTCGCGCGCTACGACGACTTCATCGACATCGCACAGCGCCATGCCGACAGCCACTGACCACGAGGCGGGGCAGAACCTGGCTGTGGCGCGCCAGCGTGGCCGTCGCGACGTGTTCAACGTCGTACTCGGCTATCTGATCATCTCCGGACTGTGGATACTGCTGTCGGATCAGGCGCTCGAAATGGTCACGCCCGAGGGGCCTGTTCGCACGCGCTTCAGCATCTTCAAGGGATGGTTCTTCGTCACCATCACTGCGCTGGCGCTCTATCTGCTGATGCGCCGCCTGGTCAACCGGACGCTGGATGTTCTCGAACGCGAAATGCGGCTGCAGGCCGAGCGCCGGCAGGCCATGGCGTTGCTGGATTCCTTCGTCAACAGTTCGTCCGACCCGATGTTCGCCAAGGATACGGACGGGCGCTATCTGCTGTTCAATCCCGAATCCTGTCGTCTGCTGAACACGACCGAATCTGCCGTGCTCGGCCGCGATGACCGCTCGGTGCACCCGCCGGCCGAAGCGCAGCAGGTGATGGACAACGACCGCCGGGTGATGCAGGAGAACCAGGTCATCCGCTTCGAGGAAAGACTGGTCACGGCCGACGGCGAACGTGTTTTTCTCAGTACCAAGGGGCCGATGCACGACGCCGCAGGCCGCGTGATCGGGCTCTATGGCGTGGCACGCGACATCACCGATCGCTTCCGCGCCGAGGCCGCCCTGCGCGAGAGCGAGGCGCGTTTCCGCTCGCTGTTCGAATACTCGCCGGTCGCCTACCAGTCACTCGATGAGACGGGGCGTTTCGTCGATGTGAATCCGGTGCTGTGCGAATTGATCGGCTACCCGCCGGAGCAGTTGATCGGCCGGCTTTTCAGTGAAGTCTGGATGCCCGCGTCGCGGCACGAGTTTCCGTCGTGCTTCGCACGCTTCCGGGAAAAGGGGCATGCCCAGAACGAGGTGCGGCTGCAGCATCGCGATGGCCACGAGGTCGTCGTCTGGCTGGTCGGGCGCATCCAGCGCGACGTCGACGGGAAGTTCTTCCGCACACATTGCATCCTGGCCGACATCACCGAGCGCACGGCGGTTGCCAGCGCACTGAAGGAGCGGGAAGAACTGCTGCGCGAAATGGGCGAAATGGCGCATATCGGCGCCTGGTCGCTGGACGTTGCAAGTGGTCGCGTCAGCTCGACCGACGAGGTCATGCGCATCCATGACATCGCTCCGGGCGACGAAGCAACGCTGGCGAGCGGGCTCGAACGTTTCGACGGTGAACATCGCCGCCGCCTCGAATCGGCCATCCGGTCGGCCATCGACGCGGCGCGGCCCTACGATCTGGAACTGGAAATGACCGGCGCCACCGGCCGCCGAAAGTGGGTACGGGCGGTCGGTTCCCCGGTCAGCGACGGCAGCCGGGTGGTTCGCCTGCGCGGCACGCTGCAGGACGTCACCGACCGCAAGCGGGCCGAGCAGTCGATCCACATGCTGTCGCAGGCCGTCGAGCAGAATCCTGCGGGCATCGTCATCACCGATTCGTCCGGACATGTCACCTACGTGAATGACGCCTATCTGAAACTGTCCGGGCTGGGGCGCAGCGCGTTGATCGGGTGCGACCTGCGTTCGCTGTACATGCCGTCGGACCAGGACGACGCGCACCCTACCCGCGCCATGCGGCTGGCGCTCGACGAGGGGCGCGCCTGGAAAGGGGAGTTCACGGTGCGGCGCGCCGATGGACGGGAAGCACTGGAATACCTGGGCATGACGCCGATCCGTCAGCCGGACGGCCACATCAGTCACTACGTCACGGTCACCCAGGACATTTCCGAACGCAAGCGGATGGAGGAAGAGTTGCAGCGCCACCGCAACCGCCTGGAAGAACTGGTGCTCAGCCGTACGTCGGAACTGGCGCTCGCAAAGGAGGCCGCCGAGGCGGCCAACCGCTCGAAGAGCCTGTTCTTCGCGAACATGAGCCATGAAATCCGCACGCCGATGAACGCCATCGTCGGCCTCGCGCATCTGCTGTCGCGTTCAGGGCTCGATGCCGTGCAGCGCGAGCGGCTGACCAAGATCGAGGACGCGGCCGGCCATCTGCGCCACATCATCGACGACGTGCTCGACCTGTCGAAGATCGACGCCGACAAGCTCAAGCTCGAAGCGGTGGAATTCAGCATCGATTCGCTGCTCGACCAGATGCGGTCCATGCTGCTTGAACGTGCGCTCGAGCGGGGTCTGTACCTGCACGTCAGCAGTGAAGACGTGCCGACGCTGCTGGTCGGCGACGTGATCCGCCTGCGACAGGCCTTGCTCAACTACCTCAGCAATGCCGTGAAGTTCACCGAGCGCGGCGGCATCACCTTGACGGCGCGCCGGGCGGACGAGGGCGCTGAACAGGTCGACGGCAAGGTGATGATCCGGTTCGAGGTCAGCGATACCGGTGTCGGCGTTGAACCGGCAGAACTTGGGCGCCTGTTCGGCACCTTCGAACAGGCAGACGCGTCGACCACGCGGCGCTACGGCGGCACCGGCCTCGGGCTTGCGATCACGCGCCAGCTGGCCCGACTGATGGGCGGCGACGCCGGTGCGACGAGCGAACCGGGCAAGGGCAGCACCTTCTGGTTCACCGCCCGGCTGGCACTGCATGACGGCCAGACCGCAGCGCGCGCCGCCAGCGAGAGCCCGGATGACGCGGCGGGACGTTTGCGCACCCGGTACGCCGACGCGCACCTCCTTCTGGTCGAGGACAATCCGATCAATCGCGAGGTGGCACTCGCGCTGCTGGAGGAAGCCGGCCTCGTTGCCGATATCGCGGAGGATGGCGTCCAGGCCGTTGAGCGTGCGCGCGACACGCGCTACGACCTGGTGCTGATGGACATGCAGATGCCGCGCATGGACGGCGTCGAGGCGACGCGTCGCCTGCGCCGCCTGCCCGGCTGGAGCTCGGTGCCCATCCTCGCCATGACTGCCAATGCCTTTGACGAGGACCGTCGCACCTGTGCGGATGCCGGCATGGACGATTTCATTTCGAAACCGGTGGAACCGGTCGATTTCTACCGGATGTTGCTGCGCTGGCTCGATGCGCGCAGGCCGCGCAGTACGCCTGCTGCACCCGTCGAATCGGCGGGCGACCCCGACCCGGTGGCGGTGCACGACCTGCTCGAAAGTCTGCTGCCCCTGCTTGAAGCGGGTGACACGCGCGCCCGCGTGCTGGCGCGGGAATCGTCGTCGGTGATCGATGCACTGGGGGAGCCCGGACGGCGCCTGCAGCGCGAGCTGTCCGCGTTCGACTACGACGCGGCGTTGCTGACCGCGAAGAAGTTGAGCCAGAGCAATCCGCACTGAGTGGCAAGTTTCCGGAAACGCGGCACACTGTGACCTGTCCAACGTAAGAATTTGTAAGCCACCTTTCTCCTCATCGCCAGCGAACTGCCCGATCCGAAATGCGCCTTCGCGTAGTGTCTCGATCCATCATGTTGCTGGCGGTCTGCCTGGCACTCGCCGCGTGCAGCGACCCGCCGCAGCTGCCGCTGCGGGTCGGCCTGAACCCCTGGCTGGGTTACGACACGCTTGTTCTGGCGCGCGAGCGTGGCCTGACCGATCCGGCAAAGCTGCGCGTCGTCGAACTCGAATCAAGCAGCGAAAGTGCGCGGCAGCTGCGCAACGGGCTGCTGGAAGCAGCCGGCCTGACACTGGCCGAAGCGATCGAACTGGCAAGTTCGGGCGTTGACGTCAAGGTGGTGGCCATCCTCAGCCTGTCGAAAGGGGCCGACGCCGTCGTCGCGCAGCCCGGCTTTGCGAATGCTGCGTCACTGAAAGGTGCGCGCATCGGCATGGAAAACGGCGCGCTGGCCGATGTCATGCTGCAGCGCCTGCTCGAAGCAGGTGCGCTGCAGCGTGATGCGCTGGCACTTTCGCGGCTGCCGGTGGTGGAGCACGAAGCCGCGCTGACGCGGGGACGCGTCGATGCGGTCATCACCTTCGAACCCGTCCTGTCCCCCCTGTTGGCGGCTGGCTACCGTGTGCTGCTCGACAGCGCCAGCATGCCGGGCGAGGTGGTCGACGTGCTGGTGGTTCGCAGCGACGCGCTGAGTGCCCGGCCAGCCCAGGTACGTGCGCTGCTGCGTGCCTTCGAGGACGGCCGGCTGGCGCTGCTGGCGCAGCCGGAGGCGGCGGCGCGCACGCTGGCCGCCGGCACCGATCTGGACACCGCGTCCTACCTCCATGCGCTCGAAAGTGTGCGCCTGCTGACGCTGGAAGACAGTGCGGCACTGTTCGATACGGTGCCGGACGCCCGCGTGCTGGCGCTCGGACAACTGGTGAGCGACCTGAAGGCCAGTCAGCGCATCATGGCCGAACCTGACTGGACGAAGCTGTTCGACGGCCGCGTTGCGGCGGATGTGCTGGCTGCGGAGAAGCGGCCATGACCCTGCGTCGGTTGATGCGCCTGCCTGCCCGCACGCTGGTGCCGGCGCTGATCACGGTGGTGGCGCTGATGATGGTCGGCTTCGACCACATGTTGCAGCGTGCCGACTACCGCTTGCGGGTGGAACAGGAACAGAAGCAGCTTCTGGTCGAGCGGCTGGGCATCGAACAATCGAATCTCGATCAGCTCATCCTGCAGAACCGGCCTTTGCAGCTGCGCCGTGCCGTGGCCGAACTGGCCTTGCGCCCCCATGTTACGCACGCCTACCTGACCGCGCCCGGTGGCCGCATCGTCGGCTCGCTGGTGCGCGCCGACCTCGGGCAATCGCTGCCCGACATTCTGGCTGCCGATACGCGGGGCGGCGCGGTGCTGCTGGATGCAGCGCGCGCGCCTGACAACTCGCTGCGTGTCGAGGTGGATGCGTCACGTGCGGCGTTGACCGGCCTGATGGCGCTTGAAGGGGGCCATCAGCTGTGGGTGCGTTCCGACCTGATTCAGCCGTTCAGCGAGCGACTGCATGCCAGCCGGATCGAGCTGTCGCGACATGCGGCGCTGATCCTGTGCTGGTCGCTGTTGCTGTCGCTGTTCCTGCACCTGATCTGGTTCCGCCGTGCGGAGCAACTGACCAATGCCGCGCGGGCGCTCGGACAGGGCCGACTCGATACCCGGGTCGATCTCGGCGGGCGGGACGAACTCGCTGAAATCGGTTCTGCATTCAATGACATGGCAGTGCGGTTGCAGGCGCAGCATGCGGCGTTGCTGGACAGCGAGCGACAGTTCCGCGCCATGTTCGAGCAGGCGGGCGTGGGGGTGGCTCGCATCGACAGCCGCCGCGGCCACTTCATGTCGGTCAACAAGAAATACAGTGAAATCATGGGCTACGACGACGCCGACATGCGCCGCCTGGATTTCATGTGCCTCACGCATCCGGAGGATCTGCCGGGCAACCTTGCGCTGCTCGAATCGCTCAAGCGAGGCGATATCCGCGAGTTCTCGCTCGAGAAGCGGGTGTTCCACAAGGACGGCCGCGTCATCTGGATCGCGCTGAGCGTGTCGCCGCTGTGGGCGCCCGGCACCGAGCCCGACTATCACCTGGCAGTCATCCAGGACATCACGGCACGGCATCAGGCGGAACAGGCGCTCAAGCTCGAGCGGAACCGCCTGAGCGCGGCGGAGCGCATCGCCGGCCTGGGCAGTTGGGAGTTTCACGCCACCACGGGCAGTGGCTGGTGGTCGGAACAGATGTTCGCGTTTTTCGGCCTCGATCCGGCCGGCGGGGCGCCCGAGCCCGAACACTTCCTGAAGCTGCTGCACCCGGAGGACCGCGAACGGGTGGCGGGCGTGCTCGGTCTGCTCGCACAGGGCGCGACCGACGTGCCGCTTCACGTCTATCGCACCTCGCCTGACGCAGGTCCTGTGCGCCACCTCCGGCCCAGCATGCACTGTGTGACCGACGATGCCGGAAAGGTGGTCAAGTACGCCGGAACGCTGCTTGACGTGACCGAGGTGACCGAGGCCGCGCTTGCATTGCGCGGCTCGGAGGAGCGGCTGCGCGCCACGCTCGAACAGGCTCCCAACGTGGCCGTGCAGTGGTTCGACGCAGCGGGGCGCGTGCTGTACTGGAACGGCGGGTCCACCCGTCTGTACGGCTGGCTGCCGGACGAGGCGATCGGGCGCAGCGTCGAAACGCTCATGCATACCCCCGAGGAAGCCGATCTGTTTCGCAGCTCGCTGGCGCAGATCGCGCGCACCGGACAGTCCATCGGACCTTCGGAGTATCTGGTCAAGCACCGCGACGGCTCTCCGCGCTGGATCGAAGCGACGCTGTTCAGCATCCCCGGGCTGGACGAGGCGCCGATCCTCGTCTGCATGGACGTCGACATCACGGCGCGCCGGAATGCCGAGCGTACGGTCGAGCAGGAACGTACCCACCTGCGGACGCTGTTTTCCACGCTGCCCGACCTGGTGTGGCTCAAATCTCCGGAGGGCGTCTATCTGTCGTGCAACCGCCAGTTCGAACGGCTGTGCTGCCTGACCGAAGCCGAACTGCTCGGCCGGACCGATTACGAACTGTTCAGCAAGGAAGAAGCCGACCACTTCCGCAGCCATGACGAACGTGC
>FWPV01005759.1_pt1 | contig 24448 bp, 18 predicted proteins | sample 2228371 | NCBI WGS metagenome assembly FWPV01 (sample SAMEA103939776, study PRJEB20133) | metagenome | reverse complement strand
CCATCCACCCTCACAGAACCCCCGCCTGTTACCACATAAAAGGGAAATTTAAGATCCTCTTCCTCTCCCACCACCACATCTAGAGTACGACTCATAACCCCCGGGCCTTTAAGAAGCCCCTCCTGGATGCTCCTGCCGGTTAGAATGGGTGGGCTTTGTGGCATCCTCTGGCCTTTGATCTGGACAGGAAAAGGGCTCAATTCGTCATAAGCGAGTTGTCCTTTTAGCCTAAGCTTGGTGAACCTTGGGGGGTTTGTGTTGCCTCCTGTCACTTCCAAGACCCCCACCCCAGTACCTTCCACCTGCAGAAATAGTGTGCCAGTTATTCTTCCATTGTAATCTATACTCAAGGCCGCGCCCTCAGCCACAGTCACTGGAAATCCACCGGCTAGAGTTATTAGGCTGCCAGAGACCTCGAATACACCTGTAGATGGGACCGTAAAGGTCAGGGCCCCTGCTCCTTTATCGGCTCCGCCTATGCTTATCCACCAGTCTCCCCCCAAAGAGGTCTCCTGAGCGGCCGCCTGCCCCACCTCCAAAAAAAGAAGGATCAACAGGCCCATCACCCATCCGGCAATCCGTCCCATGACGTCCCCCCTTTGTTTGAAAACAGTTTTCAGAGGTCTTCCTCCCAACACATTTGTGAATCGCACCCTAGCAAAGACTCACCCCGGCTGTCAAGCATGATGCCTTGCGCCGGTTGATTTCACAGGCGGTTTGTGCCACCATAACGCCTTGGTACCCATCGGAGAGAAACCCTGAAATAAGATCAACGGTGAGCCATGGGAGAAGAAATAGAGACCCAAGTCATAGTAGTGGGGGCAGGGCCCGCAGGACTGACCGCTGCACACAGATTGGCCAGGGAAGGCCTAGAGGTAATAGTGGTGGAAAGGGGCCCATATGCAGGGGCCAAGAACCTAAGCGGGCTTCTTTACTCCACGGTGCTGGCACAGGAGATCCCTGATTTTGCTTCCAGGGCTCCCTTGGAGAGACCTGTTTCCCAAAGAGGGATAGGGCTCCTGACGCCAGAAGGTTTTTCCCTTCTTTGCTTTGGATCCCGAAAATGGACTTCGCCTCCATATAACCACACCTGGGTGGTGTACAGGGCCCAATTCGATCGCTGGCTGGCCTCTGAAGCTGAAGCAGCAGGTGCCACGCTCCTGGAAGGCAGTGTGGTGGAGGATCTTCTTTACCAAGAGGAGGGCTCCAGGACAAAGGTCGTGGGGGTGAGAATCAGAGGGGAGGAGGATACTTTTAAGGCTCCGGTGGTGATCCTGGCAGAAGGAGCTGTTGGCTTGGTCTCAGAGCGGGCTAGGTCCCGTCTGGGAATGAGCAGCGGACAGATCCCCCAGAGCTATGGGCTGGGGATAAAGGAAATCTGGGCTCTCCCGGCTTCCACCATAGAGGATCGTTTCGGTCTTGAGCCTGGCTGCGGGGCAGCCATGGAGTGGGTTGGGAGTCCTTTCAAGGGCCTGGTGGGGGGTGGGTTCCTTTATACGGGCAAGGAAACTCTGGCCTTGGGCATGATAGTAAAACTTGAGAACATGAAGAAGGCCAAGCTTTCCCCGCAAGATCTAATGGAGGGTTTCAAGGCCAACCCCCAGATCTCCAGGTATATTAAAGGTGGCGAGCTTCTGGAATACGGGGCGCACCTGATCCCTGAGGGCGGGCCCAAAGCCGTGGGGCAGCTTTGCCACCACGGGCTGATCATAGTGGGGGATGCGGCCGGGCTGGTGAATGCTTCCATTTACCATGAAGGATCCAATCTGGCCATGCTTTCAGGGAGACTTGCGGCAGAGGCGGCCATACAGGCGCACTTGCTGGGGGATTTTTCCAGGGGTTCTCTCTCTCTTTACCAAAAGATGTTGGGTGAGAGCTTTCTCATGAAAGACCTCCAGAGGTTGAAAAACATAGAGAGAGCACATTTGGTTTTCCCAGGGCTCATGGATGAGCTGCCTTCTAGGTTCACAGGGCTCTTGGCCGATCTTTTTGAACAGGTGCAGATGCCCAAACAAGAGATCAGAAAGCATGCCTTCCACAAGGCCCTGGAAGGGCTTCCCAAGTTCAAGACCGTTTTGGATCTTTGGAAGATGAGGAGGATGCTGGGTTGAGCAAGGAGCACTCGGGTCAGAAGCCTTGGGAGGGCTTACAAATGCCTCTTGAGGAAAAGCTCTACCGCGTGAGATACGAGGTGGATCCAGACCATCCTCACATAAAGGTAAATCAAGATATTTGCAGCAGGTGTGGGGATCGGGTATGTACCTTCATATGTCCGGCCGGGGTATACGTAGAGAGTCCAGGCCAGCCAGGGCAAATACAGGTAAGACACGAAAACTGCCTGGAATGTGGCACCTGCAGGGTGGCCTGCACATGTGAAGGAATCACCTGGGATTATCCCAACGGGGGTATGGGAGTGCGTTATAGATTCGGATAAGACCTGGTGATGGGAAGCCGTCTCTTTGTCTGGAGATGGGAAGAACTTCAACATAGGACTGCAAAGCCAGTTGGTGGGTCCCCAACAAGGAGGATAGGTTGGATGAGAGTGGTGGTTTGGGTCAGAGAGATTCATGACACCAGAGATCTTATTGGGGAGATCCTGGGCCAGAATTGTATGCCCAAATGGGATGATTGGGACACCAGGATAGATCCAGAGGACCTAAACAGCTTGGAGATGGCCCTCCAGTGGAAGGACAGGGATCCCAGGCTGGAGGTTACGGCCATCTCTGTGGGGGAGCCCAAGAAGCTGGATGTGCTGAGGGAGTGTCTTTACCGGGGTGTGGATCATGTGGTTAGACTCTCTGGTGAAGGCCAGCCGCAGGATCTGCTATGGGAAGCCAGGCTCTTGGCAGGGGCTGTCAGGAAGCTGGATGCTCAAGTGGTCTTCACGGGGGTTCAGCTAAATGAGACCGAGTGCGGCCACAAAGGAGTTTTTTTGGCTCATGCCCTGGGTTGGCCTGTGGCTACATATGTGGAGGCCCTGGAGCAGGGGGAGCTTGGGGGGGCCATGAAGCTTAGAAGGGCAGTGGAGCAGGGTGTGGAGTTGGTTGAGGCAACACCTCCACTGGTGATATCCGTGGGTGTGGCACTGCTTAAGGATGATCCGAGGGCTCCAAGAAGTGCCAGAGCCAAGTTGAAGCTGCAGCACAAGAAGACCCAGATTCCCCAATGGCAAATCCAGGAGCTGGGCTCTTTTTTAGAGCAGAGGTCGGGGGGGGGAGCAAGGATTCTGGCCTTCAGGTCCCAGCCTCAAAGGGATTTCCCTGCAAGAAGGGTTGATGGCTCCAGCCAGGCAGAGCTCAAAGCCATGGTGGATGAGCTGAGGAATCAGGGGCTGGTGAGGTAAGGCTATGGGAAAGAGCATCTGGGTTTATTTGCAGAAAGAGGGCGAGTCTTTGGTCGAGGAGAGCCTCATGGGGCTCTCTGTGGGTGCAAACCTTGCAAAAGAGTCCTCGGCCACTTTGGAGGCTGTTATTGTGGGTGAAATGCCAGCGGCTTTGCCAAAGGTCCCAGGCAAGATCTATCGCCTCCAGGGAGAGGATCTTCAGGGCGGCTATGATACAGCCTGTTATGGCAGAGCCATGGAGTTCTTGTGTGAGCGGGAGAAGCCTCTCCTGGTGATTTTTCCCTCCACTACCCAGGGCCAGGATCTGGCTTCCTGGCTGGGCAGCAGGGAGGGTGGTGCAGCTTTGGTGGGAGCCACAGATGTGCGCTTTGGTGAAGAAGGGTTTGTGGCCACTCGTCTTGAGTTTGAGGGAAGAGTTGCTGTGGAGTACCAACTGGATGGTTCTCCCACTGCTATTTCCCTGGAGCAGGGGGTGGGGGATCTGAGCGAAGTGGGCCAGCATGGCCAAGCAGAGGTGGTAGAGGTGGATGTGCCTGGGGTTGCTGAGGGCAGAGTTAGAACGATTTCCTCCTCGGGTGGTACCAGGAAGGTGGATCTGCGTTCGGCCAAGGCCATCGTGGCCGTGGGAGCGGGTGTAGGGGGCAAGGAGGGCTTTGAGCAAGTGCGTGCTCTGGCCTCCATTCTTGGAGCCGAGCTGGGAGCCACCAGGGCCGCTGTGGATGCAGGCTGGCTGGGGCATGAACACCAGATAGGCCAGACAGGGGTCAAGGTAAAGCCTGAACTTTATGTGGCATGCGGTATCAGTGGAGCCGTTCAACATAGAGTTGGCATGTTGGATTCAGGGACTGTGGTGTCCATAAATCTGGATCCTCAGGCTCCTATCTTCAGGTTTTCCCATTACTGTGTGGTGGGGGATGTAAGAGAGGTAATACCCAAGCTACTGGAATTGCTCAGGAGGTGACTGGAGGCCATGGCTTCCCAGAACTTTTATTTGGACAACGAGGATCTAAGGTTCCAGGTGGAAAAACGGGTGGACTGGCGAAGCATACTGGAGGCCAGAGGAGATCTCGGTCACCCGGGCTGCGCTTATGATAGCCTGGAAGAGGCGGTGGAGACCTTCAGGGATCTGCTTACGGATCCAGTGGGGACTCTTGCCGCGGAGCGTATTGCCCCCCGGGCAGCGGAAATAGATAAGGAGGGCTGCCGTTTGGAGCAGGGCAGGGTTGTATTGCCCAAGGCCATGGAGCAGAATCTGAGGGATCTTGCCGAGGCCGATCTCATGGGCATGACGCTTCCACCCGAGTACGGCGGCCTGGGCTTTCCCACCACCTTGTACACTGCCGCTACCGAAATAGTATCCAGGGCAGATGTCTCTCTCATGAACCTTTTCGGCTTGCAGGGCATAGCGGAGACCATAGCCAAGTTCGGCGACGAAGAACTAAAGAAACGCTATGTGCCTCTTTTTGCCAGAGGTGAGGCCACTGGCGCCATGGTGCTGACCGAACCCGATGCCGGAAGCGACCTCATGGCCATCCAGACAAGGGCCTTGGAAGATCCATCTGTGCCCGGGGGCTGGAAGATAAGAGGTGTGAAGCGCTTTATAACCAACGGCTGCGGCGACATACTGCTGGTTCTGGCCAGGAGTGAGGATCCGGAGCGTTTCTCAGGAGCAAGAGGGTTGAGCCTATTCTTGGTGGAGAAAGGAGCCGGGGTGAAGGTGCGCAGAGTGGAGGAAAAGATGGGAATCCACGGCTCTCCCACCTGTGAGCTTTATTTTGATGACGCCCCCGCTTTTCTCATAGGCAGGAGGGGAAGGGGACTCACCCAGTACGTCAACTGGCTTATGAATGCGGCAAGGCTGGGAGTGGCAGCCCAGTGCCTGGGCATCGGGGAGGCGGCCTACAGGGAGGCTTTGAGCTACGCAAGAGAAAGGGAGCAGTTTGGCTCCAGGATAATAGAGTTCCCCCCTGTGGCGGAGATGTTGGTGGAGATAAAGACCACTTTGGAGGCCATGCGATCTCTGGTATACAGGACAGCAGAGGCGGTGGATCTGGATGAGGCACTGGGTGCAAGACTGGATCTCATGGACAGAAAGGATCCCCAGTATGCCCAGGTCAAGAAAAAAAGGGACATGGCGGCCCAGGCTGCGGAGCTTCTGACCCCCATGGCCAAGTTCTACACATCCGAGGCCTCCATCAGAATCACGAATCTGGCCCTTCAGGTTCACGGGGGCAATGGCTACATGCGGGATTACCCGGTGGAGAGGCTCTACAGGGATGCACGCATCACCAACATCTACGAAGGCACCTCACAGATGCAGGTGGACAGGGCCATGGCCAAGATCACCAAAGGAGTTCTGGAAGATGTCTTGGAGACTCATTCCTCGAGGGAGTATGAATCCCCTGGGCTGCGAAGCCTGAGCCAGGAACTTGGGGAAGCAAAGAAGATTTTCATGGATTGCCTGGATGTACTGAGATCCCAAAGAGGGCTTGAGTCCAAGACTCCTGAGCAATGGAGTGGATTGAGGAGTCTCTTTGCCCGAAGGCTTACAGAGATGGGAGCCGAGCTGCTCATGGGTTACCTGCTTCTTGAGGAAGGGGAGCTTTGGGAGAGAAAGGTGTCTGTGGCATCCCATTTCATAGGGGAGGCTGTCTCCAGGGTGCACATGCATGCTCATGTGATTCAAAGGGGGGCTGCCATACCCATAAGGCAGGCCAGGGAGATCCTTTTTGAGGCATCTTGATGAATCAGGGGACCAGTGGGCATGGGTAAGATCTTTGCCATAGGCGACATCCACGGCTATCTCAACAAGCTGGAATCCCTGATGCGAAAGATCAAGCCGGATCCGCACAAAGATGAGCTAGTCTTCCTGGGAGATTATGTGGACCGGGGTCCCAATTCCAAGGAAGTGGTGCAGATGGTCTTGGAGATAAAGAAGGCTTTCCCTCTCACAACTTGTTTGATGGGCAATCATGAATTCACCTTGCTGGATTACTTGACTTACAGAAAGGACCCCTGGACCTTTTTCCTCAACGGAGGCATCGAGACCATACATTCATACGATCTTACTGGCGAGGACATAGAATCCAAGATTCCAGACGAACATCTGACTTTTTTCAACTCCCTGAAGCCTTACTATGAAACCGAGGATTACATATTCGTCCATGCGGGACTAAGGGAAGGGATACCTTTGCATGAGCAGACCCTTGACGACCTGGTTTGGATTCGTAGGGAATTCATAGAAAGCAAGAAGGATTTTGGGAAGCTTGTTATCTTCGGCCACACACCTTTTCCCAGGCCATTGGTGCATCCCAACAAGATAGGAATAGACACAGGGGCAGGTTATGGTGGAAGCCTCACCTGTCTGGAACTGCCGGATCGGATATTCTATTCCACCTATGGTGTGGAGCCTTGAATACCAAAGGCAAGAACAAGCTTCTTGTCTCATGTCCCAGTTGCGGGAAAAAACTGCCATGGGGGGAGTCTCCCTACAGACCCTTTTGCTCTGAAAGATGCAAGTTGAGCGACCTTGGCAAATGGCTGGATGAACAGTACAGGATAAGCTCGCCTCTGCAAGATGAATCCGAGCCTTCGGAAGAAAACAAGGATTCATGAGCCCAATGCATGGTTAGGAAGACTGGCGGGATGAGAAGCTTGGCAGGCCGTGCCTTCTTGGTGCTCTGAAGATGTTTCAAGCCGTGAGAAAAAGCTGGCTGCGGCCAGGGCCAGTAAAAATGCAGCCATGCATGCGGGCTATTTTGGCGAATAATCTGGTTTGGGCTCTTTTCAGGGACGGGAAGGGCTGTGGAAGTACTCCCTGATGCGGCCCAGGACTATCTTGGGGATGTCTTCTTTTTTCTCCACCGAGAATATACCCACATTCTTTCTCAGGGCCATGGAGCGACGGAAGGTTCTTACGTGTTCGTTGTCTCCTATGTGCACTGCCGTGACTCTGTTTTTCTTTTCATTGAAATACTGTATCAAGGCCTCCAGGTTTGTGATCTGCATGTCTGTTATGAGAAATATGTCCGGAAGCGAACTTCTTTGAAGGGATTCTAGGTCCTCCAGAAGAAGTTTGGTGCCCCCTCCGAAGTAGTGGCAGATGGTCTTGTAGATGGACATGCGATGCCTTGTGAAAGGCAGAATCTGGCATCCCCCAGCCTTGGCGTCGCTGAAGTTGTAAACAGCCACCTGAGCGTCGTTTCTAAGGTATGCGTCACAGGCGCAGGCAGCCCCCAGAACCGCATAGGAGAGGCTCTGGCGTGGATTTGTCATGCTCCCGGAGGAGTCAATAAGCACTATGCAATCGGGTGTTCCTTCTTCTCTGCCCAGGACTTCCCCCTCCCTGCGTTCCCAGGTCTGGGTTATGCCGGGCATTATCTTCCCGAAGCTGGTCCAGGGGTCTATGTCCTGAAAAGGCCTGCCCACCTCCCATGGTACATGGTGATGGGGATAGAGAGCCCCACTTTTTTCCATGGGTCTCCTTCTGACCGGCAAGGCGTAGTTCTCGGCCAGTTTCATATAATAGAGAATGTCCGCGTCCAGGGAACGGCCCGGACCCAGGCCCATGCCCTTGTGATTGGGCTCCATGGCCTCCAGAAGCTCGTCCTGGAGATCCTCCACTATTTCTTTGAACTCGGCCGGGGTGGCTGCATCCCTTGCAAACTCCTTTAGACCCTGTTCTATTTCCTCAGGAGAATACTGTTGCAGTCCATGCTCACCCATGGGATTGGGACGATCCAGCCCACCGAATCGTTCCTCCACCTCCAGGAGGGATTGCACTATTTTGGAGAACTTACGAATGCTCTCCATCCACCTTCCCCTGTCCAGGTATGGGAGTCTGGAGAGCTTCCTGGCCACCTCCTCATAGCCTTTTACCCCCAGGTCCAATCCCCAGATTTTTTGATAAAGGGCATGGACCGCCTCATCCATGATGCCTCTCTTGATGTGCCGGTAAAGCTCAGGAAGTTTGCTCTCTTTCTGGCTCATACAAAGCGTGTCGGCCACTACATCCATGAAATAGCCCGTGGCCTTCTGGGCCATTTGCTTGTCCTTGAGCACGTGCTTGGCTTCCCTGTAAAGCTTCAAATGGGTGGACAGATCCCAAGGGCAGTGCAGGTAATGGGATACTGCATGATCCAAAAGCCCTGCGGCCACACAGGCCGGATCCATAAACTGCGAGAGTTCCTCCACGAAGGGTGCGGAGACCGAGATGCGCTTGTCCTTTATGTCTATGGCCACCCTATCTTCCTGCTCTTCCCAGCTGGGCTGAGGAAGCTCAGGGTAAAGGTGTTTCCTGCGCACCTCGGCCCAGACTTCTTTGAGCATTCTTTGCTTTTGCTCTAGCGTGTCCATCACATGGCCCCAAGGGCTTCTAGCAGCAATAGAACAAGAAAGTTCCAAGAGCCCTGCTCATATCTCTGAATCCGTTTCTTGGGGCACCACCAGCTTGCCCCTCTGGAATATGCGGCCTCCAAAGAGGGTCTTACCCAGGCTTCGAATCCTTCCTTCCACGTGTATCTCCCCGCCTCTCATCCATTCTCCTGTGTTTTGGCCGGAATTCTCCATTACCTGTATCTCGCCTTTCATCATTCCGGCCCCGCACCAGTTCCCCACCGAGCCTTCCACCACGAGCCTTCCTCCTGAGAGCCCGGCTCCCACAAAATCACCAACGTCGCCTTGCAATATAAGGGTCTTACCGTCGGGGAGGCGGTAGCCCACAAAGTGAAAAGTGCGTTGATAGTCCTTCAGGGGCAGTACTATGCGGTCTTCCTGGGCGTGGTTCACAAGGGCGGAGAGGTATATGCCCGCAGGCCCGGAGATCATGTATGGAATCTTGTTGGAGCTATCCAGTTCAGAGCAGAATTCCTCTATGTCATCGGCATCATACTGAAGCTCCCTGATGGACTTGACTGCCGCACTATAGGCCTTTACCACACGGCTGTGCTCCACAAGCCATACCAGGTCCTTTACTTCCTCCTCTACTAACTTGAGATACCCGTGAACCATTCTTTCCATGACCTCTTCACGGGCCCGCACGATTCTTTCCAGGGGCAACTCCTTACGCTCCACAGACAGGGATCCAAAGTCGCGGAAGGGGTTTTTCATGGCTCCGAGACCTCCTCGCCTAGATCCCTTCGGATCTCCCAAAACAAGGGGTGATCCCCTTGGACCGGCTCCATGGCAGCCCCTTCAGCCACCTGACATGCAACTGCCAAGGCATTCTTTATCTGAGGACCCTGCTCCATGTAACGCCTGTGCATGTCTTTAACACATTCCTTGGCCATGTATATGGGAAGGGGATCGTTTCTTGGCTCTTTCTCCCTCTGGGCCACCAACTCCTCTTTCCACTGCAGCCTGTGGGCCAAGGTGTAAGGCAGCACGGCCTTGAGATGTTCCACTCCCACCGCCTGATCCCCCAGGAACCAGGCCACAGCCTGAGCCATGCTTCTTACGCTTATGGGAAATCTGTTGGAAATGCAGTTACGGATTCCATTGCAAACATATCCTGTGAAGTGACAGCCCTCCTCGCAACTCTCATTGGAGCGCTTCTGGCCAAAGCGATGGCAGAAGGACAGCTCCGAGATAACCATCCTCAGAAAGGCGTTGGAATCCAGATCAAAGGGAATCTCATCCATCTGGGCCCTCACGGCCTGCCTTTCGGCCCTGGAAAGACTTCTTATGTTGGCTGTGCTGCGAATGAACTCCCCAAACCTCTCGCACAAGGCCTCCAGTTTTTCCATCCTGACTTCATAAGGGGTTCTTTCCGCCAGGATCCTGTGAAACTCTCCTTCCAGCTCCTCATCTCTGAGGCTTGAGGTGGCCGGGCCTCTGGTGCCTATGATGTAGGCCAGGTTTGCCCCGGGGTGCTTTGATTCCACCATCAAATCAAACCTGTCCACCAAAGGGGCGATGATGGTGTTGGTGCCTCGATCCTGGTAGTTGGCAGTGGCGAAAAGACAGTATTCCCGATTGATGATGGCGTCATTGAGATACTCCCAGTTGCCCCTGTCAACCCCATCGAGAATCATGCTCTGCTTGGTCTCGGGCAGGCGGTTTATTTCATCCACTATTTTCACAGGCAGCATGGCGAAATGGGACCAGACCACGACCTCTTCACCCAGGTTTAGTCTTCCCAGGTCAGGCCTGCCTATGATCTTTTCCTCTGTCTGCTCGGGATGGCCTGCCACTTCGCTTCCCCAGATGGTCCCCAATGGCACCCGGTATAAGAGGGAACAAACATATTCGGCCGAGGTGGTCTTGCCCAACCCAGGCTCTCCAATTATGAGGGTCTTGCCCTTGCGCAGAGCTGTCATGATGCTAAGTAAAAGAGCTGAATTGTATCTTTTCCCTCTGATGGAAAGATCAGAACGGTTAAAATACAAATTTTCTCTTATGTAATCGTGAATTTCGTGTACGGCCTCGCGTAAGGCGCCGTTGGAATGGGATCCCATTATTTCTCTACTCCCCAAGAGATTCTACTTAGAAAAGCCGTTAAAAGCACTGGGCCAAAATCTCTAGTCTAGCTCAATGAGGTCCTTGCCAATGCCTTTAGCCTCTCAAGTATCAGATTAACATATGCCCACCCACCAGACAACGAGGCACGATCCTCCCCCAAAGCCCTTGCTGGTCAGCAAAGTGACCCTCCATCAAACCAGTTGCCTGGAAACTCTGGGCAGACGGACTGGCTTGACAAACCGGGTTTTCATGGCCTAATCTAATTAAGTTTAAAGAGTTCCTGCCCCTGCTCTATGGGGGAGAACAGACGCGGGGTGGAGCAGTTCGGTAGCTCGTCGGGCTCATAACCCGAAGGTCGATGGTTCAAATCCATCCCCCGCTACCAAGAGTATGGAAGGGGTCAGGCCTGGGCCTGACCCTTTTTCTTTTGAAATGGAGAAGATGAAGTGGTCTTGTGGCGAGTTGACCATCATGGGGTTTTCTGATATCCGTTAGCCAGTGGAGGGAAAGCCTGAGATGAGAGCGCAGAGCCTGGAGATGTACGAGCAGGAATTCACGGTTTGTAATAAGCTCGGGCTTCACCTCAGGGCTGCCAACAAGGTGGTTAGGGTGGCCAGCCGTTTTTCCTCGGATGTCTGGCTGTCCAAAGAAGGTCTAGAGGTAGATGCCAAAAGCATAATGGGGCTTACTCTCCTGGCTGCTTCCTGCGGAAGCCGGATCAAGGTGAGAGCCAGGGGAACAGATGCCAGAGCTGCGGTAGAGGCTCTGGGGGCCCTCATCCAAAGCAAATTCGAGGAGCAGGAGTGATGAGCGAAGGTTTCTCAGGGGAACAGGTGCTACGGGGAGTGGCTGCCTCACCAGGCATAGCCATTGGGAAGGCATACCTGGTGGATCGGCGCAAGACCGAGATACCCAGATTCTTCTTGGTGGACCTTCGCCATGTGCCCGAAGAGGTGGAAAGGTTTCACGAGGCGGCCAGGCGTTCTCAGGAAGAGCTAAGGGAGATCCAAGGCCGCATCCAGGACTCGGTTCTGGAGGAGCACGCACATATTCTGGAGGCCCACATCAGGATGCTCCAGGACAGGAGTCTCACCCAGGAGACTGTCCGGCGCATACGAGAGGAGCGCATCAACGCAGAATGGGCACTGAGCAAGACCCTGGAGAAGTTCAAGTCCGTACTGCTGGCTTCCCAGGATGAATACCTGCGCTCCAGGGTGGCGGACCTGGATTTTGTGGGGGAGCGCATACTGCGCAATATGGCCGGGGTGGCCCAGGAGAGCGTGGCTCAGATCCAGGAAGAGGTCATAGTGGTGGCCCATGACCTTTCCCCGGCCGATACGGCCCAGATGAATCGGGAGGTGATAAAAGGCTTTGTCACAAACATGGGAGGCCGTACCTCCCACACAGCCATCATAGCCAGGTCCTTGGGAATCCCGGCGGTGGTGGGTCTGGAGAAGGTGGTCGAGGGTGTGCACACAGGAGACACCCTGATAGTTGACGGTTTTCAAGGCATTGTGGTCATATCACCCAGGCCAGAAACGGTCAAGGATTACCTGGAGCGCAGAAGCCGTTACCAGATAGTGGAAGAGGAACTCCTGGCCTACGCCCGACTCCCTGGCGAGACACTGGATGGCCATAGGGTGACCCTCCATGCCAACATAGAGATGCTGGACGAGATCCCAGTTGTACTGGGGCACGGTGGTGAGGGCATAGGCCTTTACCGTACAGAGTTCCTCTATCTGAACAGGGCCGACCTGCCCACAGAGGAGGAGCACTATGGAGTTTATAAGGAGGTGATAGAGCGCACTGCTCCCCACCCTGTGACCATACGAACCTTGGACATAGGCGGGGACAAACTCAGAGCAAACCCCGGTGGGCCCAGCGAGACCAATCCTGCCCTGGGGCTAAGGGCCATCAGGTTTTCCCTTAGGGAGGTGGAGCTCTTCAAGACCCAACTGCGGGGAATTCTTAGGGCCAGTGTGCACGGCAGGGTCAGGATAATGTTTCCCATGATATCTGGCCTATCAGAAATCCGGGAAGCCAAGAATATCCTGAGTGAGGTCCAGGAGGAACTCCGCAGGCAAGGAGTGGCCTTTGACGAGCAGATCCCGGTGGGGGCCATGATAGAGATCCCTTCTGCAGTGTCCATAGCCGACTTCCTGGCCAGGGAGGTGGATTTTTTCAGCATAGGGACCAATGACCTGATCCAGTATTGCCTTGCCATAGATAGGGTCAACGAGCACGTGGTGTATCTGTACGAGCCACTTCATCCGGCGGTCTTGAGAATGGTGCGTAACACGGTGGATGCTGCCCATGGGGCTGGCATACCGGTGGCAATGTGCGGAGAGATGGCTGGAGAGTCCATGTACATTCCCATCTTGCTGGGGCTGGGCTTGGATGAACTTAGCATGAATGCCATTTCCATTCCCATGGCCAAGAAAGTTATCCGTTCCATCAGGATGCGGGACTGTAGAGATCTGGCCCAAAAGGTATTCCAGTTCGGCACTCCGGAGGAGATCCACCTTTGCATCAGGGAGGCACTCGGGAACTGGTTCCCCAATGGAATAGGCAACCTTCCGGCCTCTTGAACCGCTTCGGCAGTCTTGAAAAGCCATGAATGCTTAATCTAAGGTTTTCTTGCCCAGGTTTGCAACCTAAGGGGCTGCGTGAGCGAAGTTTTTGAGCACTTCCGGGTCCAAATCCATATGGGAAAAGAACAGAAATCGGGATGTGTCTGAAAACTAAGAACCTTGTCCCACGATCTCGTGGGTTCGCTTTGGGGGTCTCGAATCAGAGGAGCTTAAGGGGTGCACATGGAGACTCAGTTTGCTTTTTCTTCCATTGAGGATGTGGCAAGGAGCCTGGCCACACAGAAGTATGTTTGTACCAAGGAGGTGGCCACCACAGTTTTTTTGGCTGATAGGATGGGTAAGCCCATATTAGTGGAGGGCCCTGCCGGCGTAGGCAAGACAGAACTCGCCAAGGCCGTGGCAGGTGCCTTGGGCAAGGAGCTCATCCGGCTTCAGTGCTACGAGGGTTTGGATGAAAACAAGGCCCTGTACGAGTGGGAGTATGCCAAGCAGCTTCTTTACACTCAACTCCTAAAGGAGAAGTTGGGTGAGCTTTTGTCAGGGGCCCAATCCCTCTCAGAGGCCTTGGGAAGGCTTCTTTCCCAGGAGGATCTGTTTTTCTCAGAAGCCTTCTTGTTGCCTCGGCCCCTCCTGAGGGCCATTCGCTCCCAGGTGCCTACGGTGCTTCTGGTAGACGAGGTGGACAAGGCAGAGCCTGAGTTTGAGGCCTTTCTTCTGGAGGTGCTCAGCGACTTTCAGGTCAGCGTGCCGGAGCTTGGGACCCTCAAGGCCAGACATATCCCCATGGTGATCCTGACCAGCAACAACACCAGGGAATTAGCCGACACTCTCAGAAGGCGCTGTCTGCACCTGTTCATAGATTACCCGGACTTGGAGCGAGAAAGGGAAATAGTGAGAGCCAGGATCCCTGAGATTCCCCCCAGGCTTCTGGCCCAGGTGGTCAGTTTTGTTCAATCTCTTCGCAAACTGGATATCCGAAAACCACCCAGCATAGGGGAAACTCTGGACTGGGCCAGGGCCCTGGTGGTGCTCAACTCAGAGGAGCTAGATCCTTCTGTGGTGGAAGGTACTCTTAGCCTGATACTCAAGCATCAAGAGGACCTTCAGAAGGTAAGAGGGGATATTCATAGGCTTACTCGCCAGGCCGCAGCACTTTGAGCCCAAAAGAGGTCTGACAAGATGGAGACCGCCATTCTGGAGTTCGTGCGTTCATTGCGTGGTTCTGGCATCCAGGTGACAACCGGAGAAACACTGGATGCTTTGAGGGCTGCTGCAGAGGTGCCTGTTTCTGACAGGGAACTTTTCAGAGAGGCCCTGAGGTCCACCCTGATAAAGAAAGCCGAACAATTCCCGGAATTCCAAAGGCTCTTCAGGTTGCACTTTTTTCATCTGGGAGAGGAGTCATCTCCAGGGGAGTCAGACAAGGGTGGGCACAACGGGTTCCAAAGGCTTCCTGGGGCCGACAGGCTGCCTCAGAGCTTCATGGCATCTTTTTCCGGCTTGGCCCTGGGTCTGATGGCTGGAGATGAGACAGCATTGGAGAGGTTGGCTGTGGCGGCTGCCAGGGCAGTGTCCCTATCTCAAATCCAATTTTCTTTGCAGGCAGGCTCTTACATGAGGCGCATGAATGAACATCTGGATTGGGATAGGGCAGCTGAAGAGCTGGAAAGGGCCTTGGGAGAGCTTTCCCAGGGGGTCTTGAGTGCCCAGGAGTTGGAGCAGGCCAGGGAAGCCGTAAGACAGAACAAAGAATCTTTTCAGAGACTTCTGAGGCGGCTCATAACAAGGGAGGTACAAAAGGCAGCCCACTCTGTGAGAGAGAGCTTTGTTGTGGACGCTCTTATGGGCAAGAGCTTTTCGGCCCTTTCGGATCATGAGATCCGTGAGATGAGGCGGGTTGTGGCCCGCCTTGTGCAAAGGCTCAGGAGCAAGATGGCGCTTTTGGAGCGCACGCGACAGAGGGGTAGGATGGACATACGCAAGACCTTGAGGCGCAACTTACAGCACGGCGGGGTGCCGGTGGAGCTGGTATTCAAGGTCAGACGACGCAGAAAGGCCCAGGTGGTGGCCCTTTGCGATGTTTCCTCCTCTGTGTGGAATGCCTCGCGTTTCATGCTCAATCTGCTGTATGCCATTCAAGACCAGTTCGCCCAGGTGAGGAGCTTTGTTTTCGTGAGTGAGCTGGGAGAGGTCACCCATTTTTTCCAAAGATACGAGATCAATGAGGCAATTCAGAAGGCTCTCAAGGAAGCTCCCATAAGGTACCACAGTTACTCCGACTACGGAGATGTACTGCTGGAGTTCCATGCAAAACACCTGGGGGAGATAAGCACGCGTTCCATTGTGATAATAATCGGTGACGGCAGAAACAACTACCTCCCCACCAGGGCCTGGGTGCTCCAGGAGCTAAAAGAGCGCGTCAGAAAACTCATCTGGCTCAACCCAGAGCCCCGTTCCATGTGGGGCACCGGTGACAGCGCCATGCTGGAGTATGCCCCCTTTTGCACTTCCGTGGAGGAGTGTAGGAATCTCTTGCAGCTGTCGGACTTTGTGGACAGGCTGATGGTATGAAGAAGCAGGCAAGAGCCCTTGGAACCCATTTCAGGCCCATGCGAGTGGGCAGGCCGCGGGTGGTTTTCCAGGACAGGGACATATTGGTAATAGACAAGCCCTCTGGTCTATTGGCTGTGCCCATTGCAGGCTCCACGGCTCCCAATGTGCAGCAGATGCTGGCTGCTGACATGGGAAAAGAAGGCGGTTCTGTCCTGGCAGTGCACCGCATAGACAGGTACACCTCGGGCCTCATGGTTTTTGCGCGCAGCAAGACAGCCAGGAGCCATTTGGTAAAGCAATTTTTGTCCCATACTCCCCTTAGGCTTTACCTGGCTGTGGTGCGCGGGGTGCCAGAAATCATGGAGGGTGAACTGCGCCATTTTCTCAAGAAGGTATCTTGGGGGTTCAGGCAGGTGGTGGTCAAAAATGAGAAACAGGGCGGGACCCTGGCGATCACACACTTCAGGGTACTGGAACTGCTAGATGGCGCGGCCTTGGTGGAAGCCCGACTGGTCACCGGGCTTAAGAATCAGATCAGGGTGCAATTGGCCCAAGCCGGCATGCCCATCTGGGGGGACCGTCACTATGTCCGGGAGGAAAAAACTGCTTTGGGAATTGACCACCAGGCGCTCCACTCTTTCAGACTGGGATTTCAACACCCCAGATCCAACACCTATCTGGAGTTTGAGTCAGATCCCCCAGAAGACTTCCAGAGGCTTCTAAGGATGCTGCGTTGCTCAAGGACAAAAGAACAAGAGAAAAAGGGACCTTGAAGGGCCAGGGAGAATTCTCCGAAATGCCTAGGCTCCTGTTGACAGCACCCAGGCAGCCTGTTATAGGATTGCGGATTGAATGGGCCCCGTTTCATATTCCCAACCTCTTTTGGCGGGAGCAAGGGGCCTTGAGGCTGCAGGTATTTCGGGGATGTGTTCTTTGTTTTGTAAGAGGTCTTGATCAGGGCTGGGTGAGAGTTCTTTCCAGGAATCGATGCTGCATAGACTCAATCCAAAAGAACTTACCAGGAGCGTGTCCATGGAGAGGGATCGAGCATCTGCCAAGAAGCTGGAGAAGGTGCTGGAGCTTTTTGGGGAGATCCAGGACAGGGAGGATCCCCCCTCTAGCCTCTTAAGTAGCTTTCAGGATAGCTATTCGGGGCTTGCAAGGGAGGATCGGCCAGGATTTTTCGTTGAGTTGTTGAGACGTTTTGAGACGGGCAGGGGAGAGATAGAGGCGAATCTGAAGGCTGTTTTGCAGGATGATGGAAAGGACCCGGTAGCTTGGAGCAAGTCCTTAAGCGGACTTCGCCGCAAGTTGGAGTCCCCCAGGATGAGGGCCTTCAGGAGGTTTGTGAACATCTCAGGTGGACTCAAGTTTCTTTTGGATTTCAGGGCCGATGTCCTGGCTGTCCAAAGACAAAGCCAGGTGGACCTTGCTCCCTTGGATGATGAGATAGCACACCTTTTCAACTCCTGGTTTCAGCAAGGCTTCCTGTTCCTGCAGGAGATAACTCAGGATTCCCCTTACAGACAGATCCGCTTTCTGAAGGATCACGACATGGTGCATCCCATGGCCAGCTTGGACGAGATGGGAGACCGCCTAGGGGAGGACAGGAGGTGCTTTTCCTTGTATCACAGGGCCATGCCCGAGGAGCCTGTTGTCTTCATAGAGGTGGCTCTGACCAAAGGCATAGCCAGATCCATCCACGACATAATAGGGGAAGAGAGGGCCAGGGCCAAGCCCAAGGGACAGCCAGACACAGCCATATTTTACTCCATCAACAACACCCAGAACGGTCTTGCCGGCCTGGGGCTGGGAAAGGTACTCATATTCCAGGTGGTAGAGGCCCTAAAAAGAGGCAATCCTGAGATCAAGACCTTTTCCACCCTGAGCCCTATCCCTGGCTTTTGGGAGAGATACCTGAGCAGGATCTTGAAGGGGGAAAGAGTCCCTTTCTCCTTGAAACAGGAGAAGCTGGAGGATTATTTCTCGGCCAAGGCCCGCCAAAGAATCTTGGAACTCTGTGAAGAACAGACAGGCAGCCGACCCGAGACTCTCAGCCATGCTCTGTTGGGGGTTCTTTCCAGATGGGACTGGATTCAGGATTCCCGCTGGGAAGAGCTCCTCAGAAAGCCCCTGACAGAGATAACTTACTATTACATCACCCAGGAAAAGGATGCCCAGGGCAGGCCCCTTAATCCAGTGGCCAACTTTCATATGGGAAACGGCGCTACTGTCACGATCCGCAACATAAACTTTGGAGCCAACAGGTTCAAAAGAGGCATGGAAGAGTCCTGCGGCATGATGGTAAATTACGTTTATTCCATGAGTTGGCTGCAGCAGATAGGGCGCACAATGAAATCCTTGCTGCCTTGGAAGGCTTGAGTGCGGCTGCTGGAGTCCCCAAGGGGTTCAGCCCCCTGGGATGGGCTCCAGGCATTTTTTGAGGGTGCGAAGCAGAATTCCCATATCAAAGGGCTTTCTCAATACTGCCTGGGCTTTGAGATCCGATTGCTTTTCCATGAATTCTTGATCCGTGTAACCTGTGGCTACGATGAATCTGGCCCCCGGATCCAATTCCAGGATCTTGCCCATGGCCCACTTACCGTCTCTCACAGGCATGGCCAGGTCCATGATCACGGCCTGGAAAGGATCTTTAGCCTCCATGGCCCTCAGATAGGCCTGGGCAGCCTCTTGCCCCTGGGAGGCTGTTTCCACCATGTATCCATAGTTCTCCAAGGCACTCTTAAGGATTTCTCTTATCCTGGCTTCATCATCTACCACAAGAATTCGTTCCCCTTTCCCCCTTGGGGGAGGAGGTTCTTGCCTTGTTTTTGCTTGATCTTGCTCGGAGATATCCACCGCAGGCAGAAGCACCCGAAACAGGGTTCCCTTTTCTTCTCCTGGGGGAGGGCTCTGGGCAAAGATGAATCCATTGTGGGCTTTCACTATGGAATAGGAGACCGAAAGCCCCAGGCCTGTGCCCTTTCCGGCCTCTTTTGTGGTGAAAAAGGGCTCAAATACGCGCTCCAGATGCTCCTTGGGTATCCCCACTCCTTGGTCCTTTACCGAGATTTCTACAAAATGGCCCGGAGGTATGTAAGGATGTTCAAGTCGCAGGCCCACATCTGCAAAGATCAAACCACTTCTGAAAGAGAGAGTGCCCCCTTGTGGCATGGCATCCCTGGAGTTGAGGGCCAAGTTCAGAAGCACCTGTTCCAATTGAGTGGCATCCGCCATCACAAAGGGAAGCCCACCGCTTAGGTTCACCTCCAGATCTATGTTGCGGGGAAGGGTCTGGGAAAGAAGCTTCTGGGTGTTCTGAATCACCTGATTGACCTTCACGGGATATTTCTCTCCAGCTTCTGCCCTGGCCAAGGAGAGCATTCGGGCTGTCAAATTGCCTGCCCTCTCACAACTGGAGATGATCTCCTGTACGTATTCCGAGCCCTCCTGGCCTTCCTGTATGGTAAAGCCAAGCAACTCGGCGAAGCCTTGGATACCTGCCAGGAGATTGTTGAACTCGTGGGCCACGCCCCCTGCCAGGGTGCCCAAGGCCTGCATTCTCTGGGAGTGTTGGAGCTGTTTTTCCAGAAGCTTCTGCTCTGTGACATCCCGCACAACTGCCTGGAGGACCTGCCTTCCCTGGTGATGCACAAAGGCCACCCGCACCTCTATGGAGATCTCTGTGCCGTCCTTTCGGGTGGCCTTGAGGGAAAGGGCTTCTTGGGGAAGTGGGGTCCCCTGCAGTATTTCCTGGAGAAGATCCCAGGTCTTCTTCCTCTCTTGATCAGGAAGAACCTTCCAAAAGGCCAGCTCCAAGGCCTCCTCTGGGCTGTATCCAAAGATCCGGCAGATCTCCTGGTTCACGAAACTAATCTTTCCAGATGGGATTTCAGCCATGAATATTCCATCAGGTGAGTTCTCCACCAAGGAGCGGTATCTCTCTTCGCTTTGCCTTAAAGCCTCCTCGCTCTTTAGTTTCTCTGTGATATCAGTAAGAAAGTTCAAGGTGGCCTGTCTGCCTTCCCAGACAATGGGCACCGCCCTGATCTCCACCCACCTGATTTCATCTGGGCCACTCAGGACCCGGAATCTATAAACCCTGGGAAGGGTCTTGTCTCCCTGGAGCCTTCGCCTGTAGCGCTCCATCACCATGGGCCTGTCTTCAGGGTAAATGAATTCGGAAAAAGGTCTCGTGGTCAACTCCTCCTTGGAGAACCCCACGATCTCCAACATGCGCGGATTCAGGAACTTGATGAAACCATCCTGGGCCACCAAGATTCCATCCTGGGAGTTCTCTACCACCAGACGGTATCTCTCCTCGGATTGTCTGAGGGATTCCTCCATCTCTTTTCTTTGAGTTATGTCCCTGGCCAGGTGTACAGAGCCCGTTAGGTTCCCAGATTCATCCTTGAGGGGTGCTGTGGTCACCAGCAGTGTACGGCCTTTCACTTGTTGTTCTGCGCTTTGCGTCCTGCCTGATTTCAGGGTGAGGACGTGGGGACAATCTTCTGGAGGTGAGCTCAAGGAGTGAACCAGCTCAAAGCAGTGCTTGCCCACCAGATCCTCTTGCTTCATGTCCAGCAGGAGGCAGGCAGCCAGATTGGCCCTCAAGATTCTGTGCTGTGAGTCCAGCAGCCATATACCATCTGGCACAGCATCAAAGGTCCTCTGCCAGTCCAAAGCTGCTCTTACAAGGGCGCTTTCCCTCTTTTCCAGCTCCGAGACCATCTCTTGGAAGGTGCCGTAGAGCACCATCAGCTCTTGAAAAGCGGGCAAAGAGGACTTGTCCTGATATCTGCCCTCCGAGATCCTGCTTAAGGCAGCAGAGAGGGATTTCAAAGGGCTAAGCAGGCCTGAGCCCAATTTTGTGGCCAGAATCAGGCAAAGCACTACAGCAGTCGAGAATGCCAAAGAAAGAGTCAGAACCATGCTGCCCAGAAAGGCCGTGGCGCTGGATTCCCTCTCCAGTACAGCCACGGCCCAACCCAGCTCCGGCACCTTGGCCGAGGCTGCAAGCCATGTGGCTCCATCCATGGAATACCTGGTCTTTCCTTCATTGCCCTCCAGGGCCAAAGAGATGGGGGGGAGGTTTGCTACATTGAATCTTTGCGCCACCAGCAAAGGATCCTCATGGGAGATGAGCACTCCATTTTTGTCTGCCAGAATGAGCCTTGCATGACCTGCTGAGGCAGCCAGCTTCTGGATCATGATGTTGAGGCGTCCTAAGGGGATAAAACCCAAGACGGTGGTGGATCCCAAAGGCAAGGCTACACTCACCATGGGCTCTGAAAAGCCCAGGGGGATATGAACCGGGGAGTAGGCCTGCTGCAGCTTGCTCCAAGCCTCCTGGACCTCGGGCCTGTTCCAGAGATCCAGCCGGAAAAGCTCTGCATCTCTAGGATAAACTCCCCAGAGCCTTCCATCTTTTCCCAGCACAGCCCATGCCTTTATGGAAACTCCCTGGGCTCTTAAGGCTTCCATATGGTCCATCAGGATGGAATCCTCATGGATGGGCATCTCCTCCATCTGCCTGGAGATCCCCACCAGGTGGGCCAAGGCCACTTCATGGGCCTTGAGGAATTCCCTTATCTGGTATGCCACGGATCTTGCCAGCATAAGGTGCCTTTCTTCCACATCCTCTATGGTGTGCTTCCAAAGAAGCCAGATTGCAGGCAAGGAGCCTCCCAAGAGGGGAAGCAGGCCCGCAACAAGCAAAGAGGTAAAGATCTTCTTCCAAAGACTTGGAATTGCCCCCATCACAAAGCCCTTCTCATTTCTCCTTCTGTTATGACAACCGGGTATTTCTCCCTTGTGGCATCTCCAAACTCGTCCATTATTATCCTGGATTGAAGCCCTTCAAACTCCCGAATCTCCACAATGGCCTTTGCCAGGGCCTCACCAGGGGCCCTGGCCTTCTCATAGGCCCTGAAGAGCACCCAAGCTGCCTCATAACCATAGAGAGCCGGAAAATCAGGCTCTCTGTTGAACCTGGCCAGAAAGGCTTTTCGAAATTTCAGAAAAGTCTCAGAGGGATGATCCCTGAGAAAAGGCACGATGCTATGGAGCCCCTCTGCAATAACTCTTCCTTGCTCCAATATCTCATTGGTCATGGACCAGGCAGACGCAAATGGGATGCCCTTCCAACCTGTTCTTTGCAGGCTCTCCAGCACCAGCAAGGTGTCTAGGGCATTGTGGATTATCAGAACCGCCTCTGGCGCCAATTCCTTGATCTTCTGGGCTCCTTGAATGAGTTGTAGTGTATTGGTGACGCTGGTGGCAATAGCGGTCAGCACCTTTCCACCAAGGTCCTCATAGGTTCTCTGGAATCTCTGGGCATAGTCCTTGGCATATGCTTCGTTGGCAGGGTCGTAAAGAAGAGCCATTGTAACGATCCTCTTTTTTTCCAGAATCCATTTGGCAAGCCCAAGGATTTCCCTGTCTATGGGCTCGTATACCCTGAAGAAAAAGTCCTTTTTCTTGCTCAGCAAGGCAGAGGCTGTTGTGGGGCTCAGCATGACCGTTTGGGCGCTGTTTACAAGGGGAAGGGCGGCCAAGGACATTTCGGAGGTCATGTGGCCTATGAGGGCTATCACGCCTGAAGCGATAAGCTGCCGGTCCACTTCCATGGCGATGTGGGGATCTTGTTGGTCGTCACCTGTTAGGATCTCTATGGGCTTTCCAAGCAGGCCTCCTGCCTTGTTTTTTTCTTCCACGGCCAGAATGACACCGTCTCTGCCTGAGACCCCCAGATCCGAATAGCGACCTGTGAGGGTTCCCACAAAGCCTATGCGCAGGGACTCCTTTTGACCTTGACATGCCAGGATTGACCCGCCAAGCAAAATGGCCAGGAGGAAACAAAAAAATTTCAAGAGCAAAGAAACCTTTCCCATGCCGTTACTCGGCTTCAAGTGAGGCCCTCCCAATCCAGATTTACATGCCCTTGGGGCTTGTTTTAATGAAAGCTAGCCCTCTGCGCCCAAGGCGCTTTGACTCTCTGATCCAAGGGCCACCGAGTATCTCACAGGCAGCCGCCCCATTCTCTTTTTCCCTGGGGCCATGACCGGAGATTTTTGCTTTTTTGTCTCTTTTTTATTGGCCTTTTTGGCCCCTTGCACCAGTGCCACCAGTTCTCTCACCAGTTCTTTCATGGCCTGTGCCTGTGCCTGGAGCTCCTCTGAGGCAGATGCGCTTTCCTCTGCATTGGCTGCCGTGGCCTGAACCACCTTGTCCATCTGGGCCACGGCCTGACTTATCTGCTCTATGCCCCTGGCCTGCTCCTGGGATGCCGCTGCTATCTCCTCCACCAGCTGAGATACCTTGCCCGCTATCTCCACGTTTTCCTGAAAGGCCTCCTGGGTGTTTGCCGTAAGCTCCCTGCCTTGCCTTACGGCCTGAATGGTGGCCTCTATGAGGTTGGAGGTGTTCTTGGCAGCCTCTGCAGCCCTCTGGGCCAGGTTTCTTACCTCGTCTGCCACAACCGCAAAGCCGGCCCCTGCCTCCCCTGCACGGGCAGCCTCAACGGCTGCGTTCAGAGCCAGAAGATTGGTCTGGAAGGCTATCTCGTCTATGGTCTTTATGATCTTGGAGGTCTCCTCACTTTGCCTTGTTATCTCCTCTATGGCCCTTGCCATGTCCTCCATGTGCTTTCCCACCTTCTCCACTATCTGGTAGGCCTCTGTCATCATGGCCTTGGCCTGAGAGGCGTTGTCGGCATTTTGCCTGGTCATGGAGGCCATCTCCTCCAGCGAAGATGATGTCTCCTCCAAAGAGGCAGCCTGCTCAGAGGCCCCCTCGGCCAAAGACTGACTGGATGAGGAGACCTGCAAGGCTGCAGATGCCACCTGCTCGGAACCTGTGCCCAAAGCTGAGGCAGCCTGTCTCAGGGCGCGGCTAAGGCCGCGGGTGATAAAAAAGCCCAAAAGAGCAGCCAATAGAACCCCCAAGACTAAAGCACCAAGATTGAAAGCTTTGAGAAAAGAGGCATTGGAGATGGACTTTTGGGATTCATGGGCTGCTACTTGTGAGTTGATGGCTATGATCTTGTCAAGGAGTTCATTGGCCTTAAGCTGAGCATCGCGGGTCACAACCACTCCCTGGTGCTCCATCCTGTGCTGCAGCTCAATGGCTTTTTGGGCCATCTCTGCGATTTGATCCAAAACGGAGAAGGTCGCATTCATGGCCTTGAGAGTTTCTCTCCTAAGTAAACTCGAGGCCTCATCCAGGGATCCTGCTGACCAGAGCTGTTTTATTTTGCCTATCTGCTCGTGAAAGTTCTTGTGGGGCTCCTGGATCTTTTTCAAGAGTTCATTTAGTTCCTTGTTGGAGGTCTTAAATTCTGTGAGCCACTTTCCCAGATCACAGGTGGTGTGATCCTCTCCCCCCTGGAAGTTCTCCCCCATGTAAAGAAGAGATTTGATTTGACTCACGCGCATGTAATGGTCTGCCCTGAATCTTTGGATATGGGCCATGAGCTCCCAAGGGTCTCCCAGGTCCCATTGAT
>FWPV01005758.1_pt1 | contig 24460 bp, 18 predicted proteins | sample 2228371 | NCBI WGS metagenome assembly FWPV01 (sample SAMEA103939776, study PRJEB20133) | metagenome | reverse complement strand
CGGTCTCCGTGCGCGGCGGGTAGCCGGTATCCACGGCCGCAAGCCATGCCTGCGCGGCGCGGGCGCGCTCCCCGGCCGACCACAGCGCCGCGGCCTGGCGCATCCTCCACATCCAGGCGTCCTCCGGCTCCAGAGACGCAAGCTTCTCCAGCACCGCGATCTCGGAGCGGAGGTCCCCCTTCTGCGAGTATGCCTCCGCCAGGAACCTCAGGACCTTCGGGTCTTCGGAGCCTGCCCGGCGCTGGCGCTCCCGCCGCTCTATCTCGGCGTCGAGGATGCCGGCCTCCCGGCAGGCGCGGGCCAGCCGGGCATAGGCGTCCTGGTTGCCGGGCTCCAGCTCGATGGCGCGCTCCAGGTCCGAGATGGCAGGGCCGTAGGCGCCCAGCGAACTCTGGACTCCTCCCGTGACGTTGTACAGCCGGGCCCGCGTCTGGGGCAGCGCCTCCCGCGCCGCGGTCTTGCTCTGCTCCACGGCCTGCCGGGCCTCCTCCGGCCGGTTCAGCAGCACGTTGGACTGAGCCACCCCGGCCAGCGCCGCAACGTTGTCCGGCTCCTGACCGGAGGCCTGCCGGAACTGCTCCAGCGCCTCCGGCACCTGACTGGAGCGGACCAGGATGGCGCCGATGCGCACCTTGGCGTCCGCGCGGGTCTCCGGATTCTGCTCCGCGGCGCGATAGCAGCGCATCGCCTCGTCGTGCCTGCCCAGCCGGGCATACGCGTCTCCCAGCCACAGCCTGGCCTGCGCATTCCGCGGCTCCCGTTCCAGAACGGTCTCCAGCAGGTTGGCCGCCCGCGGCGGGTCGGATTCCAGGACGGCGATGGCCAGCCCGATGCGGGGCTTGCTCCAGAGAGGAGCAAGCTGGCCCGCCCTGAGATACCATTCCTCCGCGCATCGCAGGTCGCCCGCCAACTGGCAGGCATCCGCCAGCAGATTGGCCAGAGCGGCGCTGCCGGGGTGCCTCTCCGCGGCTTCGCGCAGCAGCGCCAGGGATCCGTCCCGGCCGGGAGACTGAGCCCTCGCACGCGACGAGAGGACCATCGGCCGCGGAGCCTTCAGGCCCCGCTGGACCGCCGACTCCTCCGCGGAGTCCCTGAGCCTCCGCACGATATGCGCATCGGGCGCCAGCCGCAGCACGGCATCGAGATGCGGCAGGGCGCGCGCCGGCTCCTTCATCTGCAGAAGCGTGACAGCCAGCGTGAGGCGGACTCCCGCGTCGTCCGGGGCGGCCGCCGCCTCGCGCTCCAGCAGGACGGCCGCCCGCGGATAGTCGGCGCGCGCGAATGCCGCGTGCGCCTCGTCCAGCGCCGCGGAAGCCGCCGCTGAAGGGAGGGCCGCCGCAACGGCGGCCGCCGCCAGCACACTCAGCATCAGCGCTCTCGCAAGGATCGTCATCCGCGTGGCTCAGTAGTCAAGGATGGTCCTGGCCCGCGCATCGGGAGAAGTGAACACCATCTCCAGCGCCCGGGCGCTCTCCTCCAGTTCTCCGGGCTCCGGTGAAGGACCGGGGACAGCCTCCATCGACCGGATAAGACCGTGGACAGCCCCCTCCGCCGCGGCCATCGCGAGCGGCGCCGCATCCTCCGGCAGCCCCGGACGCTCCGGGAGCGCGGACGGCTCAGACTTTGCGACAGCGACCGCCTCTGCCGGAGACGTCCGGACGGCGGGCGCCGGGGAGGAAGCCGGCGCGGAGGGCCTCCCCGCCGACCGGGGCCGGGACCTGCGGGCCTGCGGCGGAGTCCCGGCAGTCTCCGGAGCAGCGGCAACGCCGCCCGCCGGCGGCGAACCGTCCGGCTCGGCTGCGCGGGCGGACTTCGCGGGGTGTTCCGCGACCGGAGACTGCGCGGGCGGAGCTTCCTGCGGCAGGCTGCTCCGCAGCGTCACTGGCGGCGGCCCCTCACCCTCCCGCGAGCCAGTCCCCACCGTCAGGTACCCCGCGGCCACCAGAGCGGCAGCGGCCAGACTGGCGCCCAGACCTCCTGCGAACAGGCGCCTGCGGGCGCGGGAGTTCTCCCGCCGGGATGACGCCTCGATGCGCCCGCGGACGGACTCCCAGACACTCGCCGACGCCTCAGGCAGAGGCGGTCTGGCACGCGCGAAGACGCTTCCCGCCTCCCGGAGCCCGTCCAGCTCGGCGCGGCAGCCGGGGCAGGCGGAAAGGTGGCGGCGGAGGGCATCGGAGCGCCGCTCGTCCAGCGCGCCGGCCGCCTCCTGCATCAGCATCTTTCTCGCTCTGCGGCAGTCCATATCCGCCATCCGTGCCTCAGCCCGTTCCCGTCCCCCCGCCGCCGGCCGCTCTCAGCCCGGCCAGCTCCTGCCTCAGCTTCCTGCAGGCATAGTGGAGCCGGGACCAGACCGTCCCGACCGAACAGCCCATCATCCAGGCGATCTCCTCGCAGGGGTGCCCCTCGAAGTAATAGAGCACCACCGTCATCCTGTGGTTGTCCGAGAGAGCCTGCAGAGCCCGCCGCACGGCCGTCCGCTCCTCCGCCGACGCAGCCATCTCGAACGGCTGTCCCCCGGCATCCGCGGCCAGCGTGGCGGCCGCGTGGGAGTCCGGGTCGTCCAGCGAGACCTGACCGTGCCGCCCCGTCTGCCGCAGCCGCTTCAGCGTGGCGTTCACGGCGATGGTGTGCAGCCAGGTCGAGAACCGCGCGTCGCCCCGGAACCTTTTCAGTCCCTGCCAGGCCGACACGAACACCTCCTGGACCACATCCTCCGCATCGTCCGGGGAGGATATCATACGCGCGACGATGCCCTGCACCCTCCGCTCGTGACGCCGCACCAGCTCGCCGAAGCTCTCCACATCACCGTCCCGCGCCCTCTGCACGAGCCTGGCGTCGGTGTCTTCGGGCTGTCCTGTCCCGGCGGACGGCCTCAACTCTTCCTGCGACCTTCTGTCCCGCGCTGTCGCGGCGGCACTCTCGGCGGCCTGCAGCAGAACCGGCCCTCCTCGCTTTGCTGTCTTTCAAGCATTAGAGCCGTGACAGGTCCCCGTCCTTCAAACGGAGGCGCGGACTTCCGCAGCCGGCCCCGGCCCTCAGCTCGGGTCGTCGCTCTCCGGCGGCGCGGAGGCCTCCGGATGGTGACGCGGATTCAGCAGGCGCTCGACGGGCCGCCCGTCCCGCAGAGAGTCCAGGATGTCCGGAAGGTCCTCCGGTCCCACGCCCTGATACCAGTGTCCCTCGGGATAGACCACGATATTCGGGCCCCTCCCGCACTGTCCCAGGCATCCGCAGTTGTTCACCCGGACGGCCAGTCCCGCCTCGCGGGCCAGCATCTTGAGGCTGTCCCGGATCTCCTGGCTGCCCCGCTTCGGGCAGTCTTTTCCCGTGGTGCACACGAACACGTGGCGCTCGTAAAGAGGCATCCCGTCATCTCCCTCCCGGCCCCCGTGAGGGGCCTTCTCGCGGGCATTGTACAACCGTCCGGGCATTCCGTCCGGCTCTGGCAGGCGGAAGGCCGCTCCATCTACAATCCCTGTCAGACAATGGAGACCTTTTCGCCTGTCCTGTCCGTCTTTCTCCTGCTGTTCACGGGGGTGCTGCTGAGGCGGCTGAACGTCCTTCAGCAGTCCGACGGGCGCGTCATCAACTCGCTCATCATCTACGCCACGGTCCCGGCTCTGGCGTTCGGCATCTTCTACGGCCAGAAGCTGTCGTGGACGCTGGGGCTGGTGGTGCTGGCGGGGAACGCGGCCAACATCGTGAGCCTGCTGGTCGCCCGCGCGGTGGCGCGGCCGCTCCGGCTGTCGCGCCCGCAGACCGGGGCGTTCATGATGGCCGCCACGTTCGGCAACACCACCTTCATGGGCATCCCGGTGGTGGACGCGGCGTTCCGGGGCGACCCGCAGGCGCTGGTGGTGGCGATGATGTACAGCGAACTTGCGATGTCCCTGCCCGTCTACACGCTGGGGCTGTGGCTGGCTTCGAAGTACGGAGGCAGCCACGCGTCGGTCCGCGACGTCGTGTCTCCCCGGCGCCTTCCGGCCATCCCGGCCATGGCCCTGGGGGCCCTGCTGACGCCGCTCGCCATACCCGGAGCCGTCACCGGCGCGCTGGAGCGTCTGGGCGCCTGCACCCTTCCGCTGGCGATGATCAGCGTGGGACTGATGCTGTCGGCGCGTTCGTTTGCCGGAAGCCGGGGACCCATCCTGCTGGCGGCCGCCATGAAGCTGCTTTGCATGCCGGTCATCATGTATGCCATACTCTCGCTGTTCGGGGTGCACGGGCTGGCCCGGCAGGTGACGCTGCTGCAGGCCGGGATGCCCGTCTCCATCATCGCCGGCGTCATGGCGGCGCGCGGAGGCTCTGACGGGCCGTTCGTGGCCGCGGTCACGCTGGTCACCACGCTGGGCTCGGTGGTGACCCTGCCGCTTCTTCTCACGATCATCCGATGACGGACATCCTTGCCGGACTGAACCCGCAGCAAAGGGAGGCCGTGACCCATCCGGGAGGGCCGCTGCTCGTCTTCGCCGGGGCGGGCAGCGGGAAGACTCGCGTGCTGACCCACCGGGTAGGGTGGCTCATCCAGCAGGGGCTGGCCCGCCCGGACCAGATCCTGGCGGTCACGTTCACCAACCGGGCCGCCCGCGAGATGAAGGAGCGCATAGAAGCCCTGCTGGGAGACCGGGCAGCCGGCGAGGTGTGGGCCGGGACGTTCCATTCCACCTGCGCCAGGCTGCTGCGCATCTCGGGAGAGAAGATCGGGCTGGACCGCAACTTCGTCATCTTCGACGACGAGGACCAGATCCGGCTCGTCAAGGAGTGCCTGCACGAGCTGAACATCCCGGAGCGCAACTATCCGGCGCGGGGAGTGCTTTCCGCCATCAGCCACGCCAAGGAGAGGCTTCTGGACCCGGACGCCTACCTCCGGAAGCACTCGGGGGTGTACGAGGAGACGGTGGCGGGCGTGTGGAGGCTCTACGCGCGCAAGCTGCGCGAGATGCGGGGGCTGGACTTCGACGACCTCATCGTCTTTGCGGTCCGGCTGCTGGAGGAGCGCGAGGACGCTCGCGAGCAGTACCGCCGCAAATTCCGGCACGTGCTGGTGGACGAGTATCAGGACATCAACTTCTCCCAGTACCGGTTCGTGGAGCTGCTGGCGCAGGAGCACCGGAACATCACGGTGGTGGGGGATGACGACCAGTCCATCTACTCCTGGCGGGGCGCCGACATCAGCATCATCCTGAACTTCGAGCGTGATTTCCCGGACGCGCGGATAGTTAAGCTGGAGCAGAACTACCGCTCCACGCAGATCATCCTGGACGCGGCGCACGAGGTGGTCAGCGCCAACCAGGACCGGGCAGACAAGAAGCTCTGGACCGAGAACGGGCCGGGCACTCCGCTCACGCTGTGGGAGGCGGCGGACGAGCAGCACGAGGCGGACCTGGTGGCGCAGGCCATCCAGGAGCAGATAGCAAGGGGGCGGCGGCCCTCGGACTTCGCCGTCCTCTACCGCACCAACGCTCAGTCCCGCCCGTTCGAAGAGGTGTTCATGCACCGGCGCATCCCGTACCGGATCATCGGGGGGGTGCGATTCTGGGAGCGCAGGGAGGTGAAGGACATCATCGCCTACCTGCGTCTGGTGGCGAACGGGGCGGACAACATCAGCTTCAAGCGGATCGTCAACGTCCCGGCAAGGGGGATCGGCGCCGCATCCATCGCGCGCCTGGAGGAGAGCGCGGCGGCGCGGGGCGTCAGCATCTGGGAGGCGGCCTGCGACAGCGAGGTGCTGTCGGGGCTCCAGCCCAAAGCGGCCCGGGCGCTGCGCGAGTTCGTGGAGCTCATCACGTCGCTGAAGACCTTCGCCGCGGAGATGCCGGTCAGCGACCTGATGAAGGAGACTCTGGAGCGCACCGGATATCTGCAGGAACTGGAGAGCGAGCGGACCATGGAGGCACGCAGCCGGGTGGAGAACCTGCAGGAGCTGGTGTCCGTGGCGGCGCTGTTCGATACGCAGGCGGAGGACACTTCGCTGGAGGCGTTCCTGGCGCAGGTCGCTCTGGTGAGCGACGTGGACAGTCTGGACGATCGCGCGGACAGCGTGGTGCTGATGACGCTTCACTCCGCGAAGGGCCTGGAGTTCCCGGTGGTGTTCATGACCGGGCTGGAGGAGGGCATCTTCCCCCACTCGCGCTCGCTCACGGAGCCGCGGCAGTTGGAGGAGGAGCGGCGGCTGTGCTACGTGGGGATGACGCGCGCGAAGGAGGAGCTGCACTTCACCTACGCGTTCCGGAGGATGGCCTACGGCCTCAGCGCGCGCTCGACGCTCTCGCGCTTCGTGAAGGACATCCCGGCCGCGTATTTTGCGGAGGGGCAGGCGCCGTCGGCGATGACGGACGGCTGGGCGGCGGCCGCGCGGGCGCGCAGCGTGGTCACCAACGACAGCGACTCTCCGTTCCGGGAGGGCGACCGTGTCCGGCATCCCACCTTCGGCAGCGGGGTGGTCATCAGCGCCACAGGGCGGGGGGACGAGGCGCAGGTGACGGTGATGTTCGCGGGGGGCGTGGGGCTGAAGAAGCTGCTGCTCGCGTATGCGAAGCTCGAGCGGGCGGGCAACGGCGCCGGCGGCTGAAGCTCGAGGAGGAAGCGCAGGAGACAGAGCGGGGAGCGGATAATCATTCCTGCGGCCGGACGGGCCGGGAAGGCACCGCCGGACTCGCCGCAGACGGCGGGACGGCAACTCTGAGGAAACGAGGACTGCAAGACAAGTGGCCAAGAAGATCAAGCTCGCCTTCATAGGCGCCGGAGGCATAGCGCGGGGCGCTCACATGCCTCCCCTGCAGAAGATGGACGACGTGGAGGTCGTCGCTGTCGCCGACGTCAGCGAGGAGGCGGCCCGGCAGGCCGCCGAGATGTTCGAGGGCAGACCGAAGGTCTACGCGGACTACAAGGACATGCTCAAGAACGAGAAGCTGGACGCGGTGGACATCTGCACCCCGAACCTTTACCACAAGCAGCCCACCATCGACGCGCTGAAGGCAGGCCTGCACGTCATCGTCGAGAAGCCCATCGCGATGAACGCGAAGGAGGCGAAGGCGATGGTGCAGGCCGCGCGCGAGAACAACCGCAAGCTGATGGTGGCGCAGTGCCAGCGCTTCCGGTCGGACGTGCAGCTGCTCAAGAAGATGATCGACGCGGGCGAACTGGGCGAGATCTACTACGCCCGCGTCTGGGCGCTGCGCCGCCGGGGCGTGCCCGCCTGGGGCGTGTTCATCGAGAAGGACAAGCAGGGCGGCGGCCCGATGATCGACATCGGCGTGCACATGCTGGACATGGCCCTGTATCTGATGGGCCATCCGAAGCCGGTGGCGGTCTCAGGACAGTGCTACACCAAGTTCGGGAACCGCAAGGGCGTCTACAATCCGTGGGGCGAGTGGGACCCGGCGAAGTATACCGTGGAGGATTATGCCGCAGGGTTCGTCCGCTTCGAGAACGGGGCCACCCTCTCCATCGAGGCGAGCTTCGTCGCCAACATCCGCAAGGACGAGCTGAACGTGACGCTTCTGGGGACGGAAGGAGGCTCGGATATCGACCCCTTCCGCATCTACAAGGAGCGCCATCAGCGTCTCATCGTGGAGGAGCCCACGATGCTGCCGCAGGTCAACACCTACGAGGCGGAGCTGAAGGAGTTCTTCGCGGCCATCCGCGAGGACCGCGACCCGCTGGTGACGGGCGAGCAGGCGCTGATGACCCAGCTCATCCTGGACGGCGTGTACGAGTCCAGCGAGAAGGGCAAGGAGATCCTCATCAAGGTCTGACCCCTTTCCGAAACGCCCGGGGGAGGCTCGCCGCATCCCTCCCCCGGAGCCCATCCTCCGGAGACGGATACGGAGACACCTTCCGCTTCGACCCTGAACCAGTCCGAAGGGATGAAAGAGGCGTGGGCCGGCTGGCTGAGGCCGGTGCTGCCCCTTGCGGTCATCTGCTGCCTGGCCGAGCTCAGCTACGCCGTCGTCAACGTGCTGGCCATCCCGGCGTACATCTCCAAGGGGGTCGGGCTGGGCGCGCACGTGGGGACCATCATGGGCGCGTTCCTGCTTGCGGAGGCCCTGGGGCGGCCCGGACTCGGCACTCTGAGCGACATCCTGGGGAGGAAGCCCCTGATGGTGGCGGGCCCGCTGATGAGCGGTGCCGCCTCGCTGCTGCTGCTGACGACCGCGGACCCGTTCCTGCTGGTGGGGGTGCGCATCTTCGACGGCCTGGGGGCCGCGGCGTTCTGGCCCGCGGTCTTCGCGGCGGTGGGAGACGCGACTCCCGGCCGCCACCGCAGCTCCGGGATGGGGATGCTGAACGTCTCCTATATGGTGGGGCTTGCGTTCGGGCCTCTTCTGGGAGGCTGGGTCAACAGCCTTGCCAGCGCGCCGGGGGAGCCCGTCTACAGCGCCGCGTTCTACCTTTCGGCCGGCCTGTTCGCGCTCACCGCGCTTGTGGCCTTGATGTTCGTGCCGGGGGGCCGCCCGGGAAGCGGGAGCGCCGGGGCTGAAGGGTCTCTGGAGGAGAAGTGGACGGGCCTGCGTCCGATGCTGCGCGCGGCGGCGATGGTCTGGCGTCTGCTCATCATCGCGTTCACGACATTCCTGGGCATCGGACTGCTCATCCCGGTGGTGGAGCTGTACGCGCTGGACCGGTTCGGGATAGACCAGAAGACATTCGGCTCGCTCTTTCTGGTGCCGGCCGTGCTGATCGGCCTGATGGCGGTGCCGCTCGGCAGGCTGGGAGACAGGTGGGGACGGCTGAGGTCGGTGCGGACGGGGGTGTTTCTGTGCGCCGTCGCCCTCTGGTTCGTGCCGGTGGTGCCCTCGTATCACATCCTGGCTGCCGGGGCGCTCATCGTGGGCACGGGGTTCCTGCTGGCCTTCCCGGCGTGGATGGCTCTGCTGACGGAGATCGCCGGGGAGGAGCAGCGCGGCTCGGTGGTGGGCGCCGCGGGGATGGCCCAGGGGTTCGGGGCCATCCTCGGCGCGGTGATGGGAGGGCGGCTCTACCATGTGGACGCTCCCATCCTGGGCATCCATCCGCACGACTTCCCCATCTATCTGGCGGCTTCTTTCCTGCTCCTGTCCTTCGTCCTGACCCTCCTGTTCGTCCGCGAGCCGACCTCACAGCAGTCGGGACCGGCCTGAGCGGCCGGCGCAGCAGGGCCGCTCCCTTGCGCGGGAGGGCCGCCGCTGATATCATCTACTGACCCGGCAGGAAGAGGCGGAAGGAGCGCAGAAACAGTGACGGGGGGAACCATGAGGTTGCGCAGGAAGGTCCATTCCATCTTTCCAGCCGCGGCGCTCGCCGCCATCCTGCTGCTCCGGGTCCTGAGCCCCTGCCCTGCCGCTCCGGAGCCCGGAGCATCCTCCGCGGAGAAGCCGTCCTACACGATCTACCACCTGAAGCGCGGAGAGGGGCTCTCGGACGTCGCGAAAAAGTACGGCGTGCCCCTCGGGGAGATCATCCGCCTGAACCGCTCCCGCCTGCCGGACCCGAGCAATCCCGACCGCGTCTTCGCGGGGATGGCCGTGCGGGTGCCCGTCCGTGAGGAGAAGGCAAAGGAGCCGGCAGAGAAGGTCAAGACCCCGTCCGAGGCGCCCGCGACCACCACTCCCGCCCCGCCCGGGGCCCCGGCCACCACGCGGCCTGCCCCGCCCGCGGAGACGCCCCCTTCCGCCGGTCTGCCGCCTTCGCCCGCTCCGTCCCCTGCACCGCCCGCCGCGCCGGAGAAGCCGGCAGCGCCTCCCCCGGCGCCGGAGCCGGTCCCGGAGGAGCGCATCTTCCCGGAGACGAAGACCCTGGAGACCATCAGCCCCGAGGCGCGCAGGCTGGCCGAGGCGGCCGCGAGAGAACAGGCGGGCATCCGCGGCGTATGGGTCTATGTCGTCCTGGCCGCGCTGGTGGTGCTTCTGGGGTCCGGTCTCTGGATGCTGGTGGTGTTCCGGCGTGCGCTGCGGGACATCTCCGGCGGCGCGTCCGCGCTGCGGGGCGCCGGGAGGGACGGCGGGGCGCTGACACTGGTGGCCACCCGCGACCTGGGACACAACAGCCGCCTGTTCTGGTTCAAGGCTGGCGAGCGCGACGTGTTCGTCTCCACGGGCGCCGGCACACAGGTGCTTCTGCCTGACGGGGAGCACCGGCAGCAGGAAGAGGCCGGGGCCGCTGCCGAAGAGGCGCGGCCGGCGGTCTCTCGCGTGTCGGCGGGAAGGCGGCCGCGGAAGGCCCCCCCGTCCGCTTCCAGCCCGGCGGAGGGAGAGGGCGACACGACGGAGCCGGCCGCCTCCTGAGGCGAGTCCGCAAGCCCCGCTCCGGCGGCGCGCGCCGCCGCGGTCCGATGAGGTCTGCCTCTCGACAGTCCCCGGCCGCCGGGACTGCGGGCAGGGCTTACCCGGCTACTGCACCTGACCGACGACGGGAAGCAGCTCCTTCGCGGGCATCACCACCAGGAAATAGTTGGCGCCGCGCGAGCCCGCTCCGGGCACCCGGCGGTAGAGCTGCATCCCCACCACCCTGCCGTCCAGCGTCAGCGCCAGTCCGCCGACGTCCGTATCCTCGCCCGAAGGGGAGTAAGGCACGAAGTACATCCTGCGCGGCTTCGTGAAGATGCCCTTCACCCTCTCGGTGCCCGCCACGGTGATCCAGCTTCCGTCCTTCCCCAGACGCGACAGCAGGAGCACTTCGTCCAGCAGTCCCACCTCGGCGGAGGCCGAAAGGTCCACGTGGGCGAGGGCTCCCGGCAACGCAGCGCGGGGCTTCAGGACGGCGATATCCAGGTCGCGGTCGCGGATGGCCACCTCGGCAGGCACCTCGCTGCCGTCAGGCAGGCGGACCGTGACGCTCTTCAGTTCGGCGGAGAAGCTCATCTGGTCGGACTCCTCCCCCATCTGCCGCATATACTCGGCGATCATGTCGGAAGGGTCCACGGCGGACAGGCTCACCAGCACGAGACCGGCAGGGCTGACCACGATGCCGGTGCACTCGTTCTCCTGCTCCTCCTGGCTGGCCTCCCGTCCCCCGAACGATGTCTTCATCGAGGCCACCGACTTGACGGAGACCACCGCCCCTTCATACCGGGCCACGACGGCGGCCGCTCCCGCGGGAGCGGCCTCATCCGCAGCCCGGGCCGCAGTCCGATGGGCAGCCGGGAATACTCCCGCCAGCGCGCACACGCAGGCCAGCAATGCGACCGTCCGATGCATTCTTGTGCTCCTTCCCCGGAGAGCTCCCGCCCGGATGCTCTCCGCTCCCCCGCTTCCGCACGCGGGGGCCGGCGTCCTCCGCGTCACCCCTCCTGCCGCTCCTCGCGCTGCCGGAAATACTCCTCGACGAACCGGATCTGACCGGCGGTCTGGGGCAGGCCCACTTTTTCGAACGCCTCTTCCACCGAGCCGAGCCGCAGACTCAGCCACGCGCACGCGACCGTCCTGCTGCGTCCGATGCCCGCGTAGCAGTGCACGTACACGGGCATCTCCCGCCCGGCCCACGAGTCCAGGGTGGCCCGCAGGCTGTCCATCTGCTCCACGGTGGGCGCCCGGTAGTCCTCCACCTCTTCCTGCCTGTGCTCCATGCCCATGTCCCTGATTACCGAGGCCGCCAGGAACGGCACGGGATGAAGGGACAGCACGGCCCGGATGCCCAGACGGCGGAGCGTCTCGACGTCCTGCCGTGTGCGTGGCAGAGAGCCGACAGCCAGCTGCCCCGGGACGGCCCATCGCAGTTCCATCTTCACCTGCCTTTGCCCTGCCGGTCGACCACTACCGGCATTTTTCACAGTTTCCGGAAGAGCGTCCATCGCGTATGCTATGGAATGGTGGAATAGAATTGGGGTGCTGCGACTTCGCGCAGCCGTGCTTTTGTGCGGGACCTCTCCGCTGCCGGTCTCGCCATCTCTTACGGGAGGCTTAGAAAGATGTTCCCTTTGAAGGCTCGAGCGCTCACGGTGCTGGCCCTCGTCCTTGCATTGTGCAGCGCAAGCGGGGCCTACGCCCAGACGCAGGTCATCCGGAACGGCTCTTTCGAGGAGGGGATGACCGGATGGACGGTCTCGCCCGACCTGTATCCGTGGAATCCCCTGCTGTCGTCGGGAGGCAACCAGTATGCCTCTCTCACCCCTCCGGACTGGAGCCACACCGGCCTGGTGCTGTTCCAGAACGTGAACGTCACGCAGGTGGCAGGCAAGACGGCCACCTTGTCGGTGAAGATCCAGTCGGGAGGCTCCGGTCCCGGTGCGGCCATCGCCGTATGGCTGGAGTATGTGGACACGGCCAGCAAGGTCCGCAGGGCTCGCGTGTTCGGGGTGGAGAACCCGACCTCCCCCGGCTGGTTCACGCGTCAGGTGGATTACGCCATCCCCTCTGACGCGGTCAAGCTCACGAAGTTCGGACTGGTGCGGGAGGACTACGGCGACTTCCAGGTGGACGACGTCAGCATGCTCATCCCGGACGCCGTCGCCGGGCCGGTGCCGGCCATTACGGCCGTGTCTCCCGGCGCGGGTCCCTACGGGACCACGGTGACCATCTCGGGCAGCGGCTTCGGCGCCTCGCAGGTGGCCGGGTCCGGGGTGCAGATCGGCGGTTCCGGCGATGGCATCACGGTGGTGAGCTGGTCGGACACGCAGGTCGTCATCCAGGTGTCCGATCCCGTCTCCAGCGGGGCGGTGCTGGTCACCAACGCCTACGTCGCCGCCGATGGGGTGTTCCCGTTCTCTGTCACTTCGCCGCATTATACGGCCAGGATCGGGGACGACCAGTTCCGCGTCATCAAGGGCCTGAAGAAGAAGATCCTCGTGTCCGTGGACTTCAGGAACGGGTTCACTTCGGCGGGAGGCGTGAACTTCAGCGTGCCCGAGGCTCCGGCTGGAGTCGCGCGCTTCACTCCGGTCCCGGTGAAGGCCCGGGGAGGGACGGTGCTGATCCTGGATACGGCCAGCCTCGCGCCGGGGACCTACGAATGGACCATCCGGGCCTCCGACGGGACGCTCGCGCCGCGAATCATCCCCTTCACCCTCCACGTGCTGACCATCGCCAGCCTGGACCTCTTCGAAAGCGAGGAGTCGCAGACTCCGCTGACAGAGATCACGGCCTCTGCGCAGGGGAAGGTGAACCTTAACGGCCGGGTGACGGCATCGGACGGCATGCCGGCGGAGATAGAATCCAGCGACATTCAGGTGGTCTCCGGCAACCCCGAGGTGTTCGCGGTCTATCACGACTACTGGGAGGAGTTCCAGTTCCTGGCCGTGGACAACGGCACCACCACCCTGACCGCGACCTTCCCGGACGGCTACCAGAAGCAGTATCCGGTCACGGTGACCGTGCCGGATTCGCCCAAGCTCCTCGCGGTGCTCGTCTCACCCTCCGTGGTGGACAACTCGGGGACGCAGACCCTCACCATGTATGCGGAGGGGGCGACGCCGCTCGGAGGGGTGAGCTGGGACATCCCGATGGACGGCTGGCCCGACGGTCAGTTCTACGACAACGGACGGCGCTACAGCGGCACGTTCAAGCTTCAGGAAGGGTGCAACCCGGGGACCTACTTCGTCTCTTCAGGGAACCCCTACGGCTCGCCCTACCGGGTGGGAGCCCTCACCGTCGTCAACGCGCCCACCCGCGGGATGATCAAGGGGAAGGCGTTCGCGATGGACGGGAACGGCCCGCCGGAGGTGTTCGGGACGCTCGAACTCTACTCGGCTCCGGGCGTGGTGGCGCAGTCCGTGGAGATCTGGGGCTTTGAGAGCGGTGGAGGATTCACGGCGTCCTACATCCAGCCGGGGACGTACCGTCTGCGCTTCGTCCCGAGCTGGGGACTGGAGCCCCGGTGGTACGCCAACGCGGACAGCTATGAGGACGCGGCGCCGGTCACGGTGGTGGCCGGAGAAGTGGTGGACGACATCTACTTCTTCCTGTTCAGCGAGGCCGGGGAGCCGCCTGTCGTCGATCGCACCGAGCCTCCCGACGGCGCCGTCTATGCCGGCGTGAGCGACCCCGTGCTGGCGGTGTTCAGCCGGGCCATGGACCAGTCTTCGCTGCAGCCGGACTCCTTCGAGCTTCAGGACGGCAACGGTCTCCCGGTGCCGGGCAATGTGGAACTGCGCTTCAACGAGCTGGTCTTTACACCGTCCGTCCCTCTGCAGAGCGGCCAGTGGTACACCGCCATCGTGCGCCCCGGCCTGCGCTCCGAGGACGGGCTGGAGATGCAGGAGGGCTACAGCTGGCAGTTCCGGACCGGCAGCAACCGCACCGGCGACCTGAAGACGCTGGAGGACGGAAGCTACGTGTCGCTGCGCGGAAAGGCGCTGTACAAGCTGGCATCCGACTTCGGCTACATCGAGGAGCCGGACCGCTCCAGCGGCATCCGCCTGGCAGGCCCGGCGGGCTTCATCGTCGCGAACGAGACCACGCTCATCGGAGTGCGGGGCACCCTGCAGACCATGCCCGGCAGCGGGGAGCGCTTCATCCAGGTGGAGGCTTACGACATCCTGGGCACCATCAGCGTGGAGCCGGTGTTCGTGAATCAGCGGACGCTGGCCGGTCCGATGCTGGACGGGATGTTCGTGCGGGCCGCCGGACAGGTGCTGGCCGAGGGACTGTCGCAGAACGAGTTCCTGATGACCGACGGCTCCAGCGTCCCGCCTGTGAAGGTCCGGACGGAGATGCCGCATGGCCTGAGCGCGGGCAGCTACGTGCACGTCCGCGGGGCGGCAGGGCGTGAGCAGGACCGGGTCATCCACGCCACTCAGGTGGACCGGCTGGAACTCTGAGCCTTCTCTCGCAGACCGGCACGGACGCACAAAAGCAGGGCCGGGACCCCGGTGGTCCCGGCCCGTTCTTGCTTCGAGGTTAGCTCGACTGAGAGGGATGAGTCATGACCCCTGAAAGGTCTCAGTCGGGACCCCTGCTGCAGGGGCTAAAACTCAGCCCTCAGCACCTCTAAGGTAATGGTCCATTACGCACCACCTCCTTTGTAGAGTGGTCAGTGTTGCCGGCCGGCCAGCCCGGAGGCGGACCTTCCGCAGGGTGGGGCAAAGCCGCACGCCTGTCTACGCTAACATTCGCACGGGCTTCAGGATTCCCCTTCCTGTTTCATGGATTATCGGCGGATGGATGTTGTTCCCTGCACGCCCGCGCCCGGGGCATTCCGGGAGAGGAAACCGGCCCGGAGGGGGAGAATGCCTTGGAGAGACAAGGGGGCAGGCTTCCCGGCGGTCTGGCGCGGCCCCGGGAGGCATGGGCGCGGTACACAAGGAGCGAAAGCTATGAGCAAGATCTCCAGGCGCAGATTCCTCGAGAGCACGGCGGCGTTGATGGCGGCAGCTGCGGCGCCCGCGCCGCTGATGGCGGCGGCCGGGCGGCGGCGCCGGGTGAGTCCCAACGAGAAGCTGAGGGTTGCGTGCGTGGGGTTCAACGGCCGGGGGATGAGCCATGTCGGGGCATTCGCGGGGATGGACGACGTGGAGGTGGTGGCGCTGTGCGACGTCGATACCGCCACGTTCGACCGGGCGCTCCGGGTCTTCACCACCCGCGACCTTCCCGAGCCCCGCACCTATCAGGACATGCGGGTGATGCTGGAGAAGGAGCAGCTGGACATCGTCTCCATCGCCACCACGAACCACTGGCATTCCCTCCAGTCCATCTGGGCCATGCAGGCGGGCTGCGACGTGTATGTGGAGAAGCCTCTCAGCCACAACATCTTCGAGGGGCGCAAGGTGGCGGAGGCGGCGCGCAAATACGGCCGCATCTGCCAGGTGGGGACGCAGAGCCGCGCCAATCCCGGGATGAGAGAGGCGATGGCCTATCTGCACGCGGGAAACCTGGGCAAGGTGCGTCTGGCGCGGGGACTCTGCTACAAGCAGAGGGACAGCATCGGCAGGGTGTCGTCTCCTCAGGAGCCGCCGCCCACGGTGGATTACGACATCTGGCTGGGGCCGGCCCCGCGAAGACCGGTGATGCGCCAGAAGTTCCACTATGACTGGCACTGGCAGTGGGACTACGGCAACGGCGACGTGGGCAACCAGGGCGCTCACGAGATGGACAAGGCCCGCTGGGGGCTGAACAAGCACCACCTGCCCTTCGCCGTCACCTCGGTGGGAGGGCGGTTCGGCTACCGGGACGACGGCGAGACCCCCAACACGCTTCTGACCGTCTTCGACTACGGCGACTGCAAGCTCATCTTCGAGGTGCGCGGTCTGGACACCCCCGACCTGATGGGCGTGAAGGTCGGCAACATCTGGTACGGGGACGAGGGCATCCTGGTGGCTCCCAGCTACTCGTCCGCCTTCGTGCTGGACAACGATGGCAGGAAGGTGAAGGAGTTCTCCGGGTCCGGGGACCATTTCCGCAACTTCGTGGAGGTGGTGCGCAGCCGGAGGCTCCAGGACCTGTACTGCGACGCGGAGGAGGGACACCTCTCGGCGGCGCTTTGCCACATGGCCAACATCAGCTATCTTGCCGGGACGCAGCAGCCGTTCAGCGTGGCTCCGGACATCGTGCGCGAGGACGGCGACGCGGCGGAGGCGCTTGAGCGCTTCAAGGAGCATCTGGCGGCGAACAGCATCAGCCTGGACCGCTGGTCGTACCGGGTGGGGCCGACGCTCCGGTTCGATCCGCGCAGGGAGCGGTTCGTGAACAGCGAGCGGGCCAACCGCCTCCTCACCCGGGAGTACCGGGAGCCGTTCGTGGTCCCGGAGAACGTGTAGGCTGCCGCCTCAGGCGGCCGGAAGGAAGGGCGCGCTCGTCCTGCGGGGCGCGCCCTTTTGCGGCGCCCGTTCAGACGTTACGGGCGAGGGCCAGCAGCCGGACGCCGGAAGCCCCTGCCGAGCGGAGCAGCTCGGACACGGCGGTGGCGGTGGCTCCGGTCGTGACCACGTCATCCACCACCAGCACCCGGCGCCCGGAGACACAGTCCGCGTCCCGGCTGAGAGCATAGATGCGCCGGGCATTGGTCAGGCGCTCCTCCCGCGACAGCCCCACCTGGCTGCGGCCAGGCAGACGCCGGAGGGGAGAGACGAGCGGCGCGTCGAGGTGTCGCGCGACGCGCACCGCCAGCTCGCGGGAATGCTCGAAGCCCAGCCTCCAGCGGCGCAGGAAATGCCCCGGCACGGCCGTCACGCAGTCCACCTCGCGCCAGACCACGGCGGCGCTGTCCAGCCATCCGGTCAGGTAACCGGCCAGTTCGTCCGCCAGGACGCGCATCCCGTCGTACTTGAACCGGTGGATGACCGACCTCCACGCCCCTTCGTAGAGCGCCGCCTGGCGCATCGCGTCGCAGGCGGACGCCCGCAGCCAGGGCGCCTCGCCGCAATCCGGACACGCGGTGCGTGTGTCCGGCCTCCCGCAGCGGGTGCAGAACGGGGGCTCCAGCGGAGCGACGGTCTGGCGGCACTCCCGGCAGAAGAAGAGGTCCCCCACCCGCTCGCACACGCAGCACTTCGGGGGCCAGAGCAGGTCGGCCAGGCCCGCCAGCGCATCCCTCCCGGCCGCCGCCGCGACCCGGAGCCGTTCCACTCGAGTCCATGCAGGCGCAGGGAGTCCGTTCAATACAGGTCCATCCGTTCCGCCAGCTGCTTCACCTGCTCCCGGTCCCGGGCGATGCGGTCCGCGGCGGCGCGGTCGGCGCGGAGGATGGCCTGCCGGTCCCCCAGCGACACCAGGCAGTATCCCTTCACATCGGGAACGGTGAAGGACGCCCGGCCGTCCTCCAGCCGGACATCGATGTCCCTCGGGGGCGCTCCGAACTGCAGCAGCCGGCCCCCGTCCAGACGCAGGTCTGCGGGCACCCGCACGCTCACGCTCACCGGTCCGGAGGCCGTCCATTCGCCCCGCACCAGGTCGGCCCCGTAGTTCACCAGGTGCACATCCAGCGATGCGCCTCCGGCGGAGCGCCAGACGTTGACGGCCACCTCCTCCGGACCGTCCACGCGCACCGGCGACACCGCGCGCAGCGCCCTCAGGGCCGCCTCGCGGTCGCGCTCGAGGTCGAACACGTTCTCTCCGGTCAACGCCGCCCTCCGGCGCGGGTTCAGGTCCTGGTCCCGCGTCCCGGCATCCTGCCGCAGCACCACAGTGCCTCCCCTGGAGGCGAAGCGCTGCAGCCACTCCCATTGCATGTCCGTCATAGCGTCGGCGGCGGGCAGCACCACGGCGGAATACCCGTCCAGCGACCGCATGTCCGTCTCGAACAGCTCGGGATGCCCGAAAATGATGGCATCGTGAGGCACATGCATCCAGTCGAGCCAGAGAGATGTCCGGTGGAACTCCGAAAACGGTCTGTCGTCATCGATCTGCTGCGGGTAAAACCTGCGGTACATCGTGGACGGCAGCGAATAGACCAGCGCAACCCGCGCCAGGCTCTCCCGGCGGGTCAGCAGAACGCGGTTCTCGCGGCAGAACGCCGAATAGTCCCTCCACAGCGACCGGAGCTCTGGTACGTCGATGTAGTCGAGGGTGTCGGGGTCGCCTGTCCACGGAGCGTTGACCCCGAACGAGATGACCCGGATGCCCCCGTTGGCCAACCCCTGACCGAAGTGCGCCGTCCAGAACAGCGGACTCATCTGCCCCGAGCGCTCCTTCAGCGCGTCCAGTACGGGGCCCCGGACCCACACCGGCCGCTTCCCGTGAGCGCTGGCCCTTCCCATCCGGTACATCACGCTCCAGTTCGGGATGCCGGGCCCGGCTAGCGTGACCTCCTCTATCTCGATGACATCGCAGAACTGCCCGATGGCGGCCGCGAACGGCCACATCCCGAATGCGCCGATCTGGTTGCCGTAGACGGGCAGGGTCAGCCCGCGCTCCCGGCCGGAGTCCTTCACGCGCTCGACGACGTCCGCCCACGCCAGCAGGTGCGAGGCGAACTGATACTTGATGTACTCCCGCACCACCGGGTCCCCGGCGGCCCTTTCGCCGATGAGTCCGTAGCGGCAGACCCGGTCGCGATAGTCGAACCGGCGGACGTCCTCGATGCCGAAGCGCCTCAGTTCCTCCGGCGTGTAGCGCCCGGCCAGCCACGTCCGGAACCCTTGGAGGCAGGAGCGGCAGAAGCAGCCGTGCCCTTTGTAGAACGGCGCGCACGCGATGTTGTCCTGACACACCGCCAGCCGGTCCGCCGTCTTCTGCAGAAGCCCGGCCACGAACCACTCGTGCCATCCCCGCGCAAGGTGGCAGGTGAAATATCCCCCCTCGCCCCACGTCTCGTCCCGGATGAACGTGCCGTCCAGCGACACCTGGAACCCGTCGTCTCCGAAGATGCTGTAGCGCTCGTCCCAGATGTCCGGCCCCTCGAAGCGGTAGAACTCCTGATACTCCGGGCCTCCGCCCGATGTGCGCACTCCGAACTCCCTGGCCATCGGGCCGCACGGGTTCCAGTCCACGAAGTCGGGCTCGTGCTCGGCGGCGAAGGCGCGCCTGGGTGCGTCCGCCGCAATCTTCTGGCCGGCGCCTTCGTTGCACCAGATGACGGTCATGTCGGAGAGTATCCCGGGCAGAGCGTCCCTTTCGCGCCGGGCGTCCAGCGCCCGGCGGCGCGCCGGCACGTCCGTGGAGCCGGCCTTCACCGGCAGACCATAGCCCGGAGGGTCAGAGTCGCAGACCTGTACCCGGATGTCGTCGATGGCCAGCCGGCCCCGGTGCCGGATGCCGATGATGAGCTGCCAGTCATCCGCGCCTTCGGGCTGAAACAGGCGATGGATGACACCTTCCGCCCCCTGCTCGCGGTTCCAGAGCCAGAACGGGCCGTACAGGTCGCCCGCCTGGCCCGAGCGCAGCAGGCTGTAGAACTGCGTCCGGGGACCACCCGGGTCCAGGATGCGATAGCGGAAGGAGACGTAGAAAGTCTTCCCCGGCTCGAAGCGCACCTGCCGGGTCGATGTGGTGAACAGTTCGTTCCACTCCGCATCCGACCCGGTGGAGTCCATCACCAGCGAGGCGTTCCCGGAGATGGTCTCCGCTGCCCCGGCGGAGATGCGCGCTCCGTGCGGAAGGTCTGCGCAGCCGTCTTCGAAATCGCAGACTCGGAGCGGCTCTGCGGCCGCCGCGGTGCGCGCCGCCAGGACGAGGGACAGCAGGAGGACGAACAGGATGCCTCGAGCCCCGGCCTCAGGCATCGCCCGGCGACCAGGCGTCGATGAAGGCCAGCGCATCCTCGGGTGTGGGGGCAAAATGGTACAGCGACCGGGACTCCTCTCGTGCGAAGCGCTCCCGGTAGATGTGGTCGAACAGCTCCTTGAGCGGGTCGTAGAATCCCGCCGTGTCCAGGAACACCACCGGATGGTCCAGGATGTGGAGCTGCTTGAGGGTGACGATCTCGAGGATCTCCTCCAGCGTCCCGAAGCCGCCCGGAAGCGCGATGAACGCGTCCGCCAAGCTCTCCATCACCGCCTTGCGCTCCCGGAGGTCCTTCGTGACGATGAGCTCGTCGGCCTGCTCGTAGCAGATGCCCTCTTTGCGCATGTACTGCGGGATGACCCCCACCACCCGGCCGCCTCCCGCGTGCACCGCCCGGGCCGCCTCGCCCATCAGGCCGATGCATCCCGCGCCGAAGATGAGCGTGTCTCCGCGGGACGCCATCAACTCCCCCAGCCGTCTGGCCGCTTCGAAGTACCGCTCGGCGACCATATCGCTGGACGAACTGTCGACACAGATGCTTCTGCCCATGGACGCTCCTTTCCGGGATGCGCGTCAGGCCCGTTCCGGAGGCCGGCTCCGGAAGGCGGAACAGCGGCTCCACCGGGGACCTTCGGACCTTTCGGGCTTTTCTCCTGCCTCAGCGGGGCCGGTCACCAGACCAGCCCGTGCGTCCCTTTCCAGCGATGGTCCTCGAACGGACGGTTGTGAATGCCGAGCCAGATGTCCTTCAGGTCGCTCTCGCTCTTCAGCAGGAACATCAGCGAGTAGGCGCTGGTGCGCATGTTGACGCAGCGCCTCCCTCCCACATCCGGACGGCTTCCCTCGTAGCGGCCCTTGACCCCGCCGTCCAGGCACGGGTCGCCGGTGTCGAGGAACTGCGTGGCCAGCACCTTGCCGAGCGCGCGGTCCGCGCAGTCGATGAGCGCCGGTTCGTCCAGGATGGTCCCGATATCCCGGCAGAGCATCCCCCCGACGGGAGCCGCTGACGGATGGCGGCCGCCCGCGAACCCCCCGTCCTCGTCCTGCACGGACGCCAGCCACCGTGCGAACAGAGCGGCCTTGCGGATGTAGGAGTCGTCTCCGAACAGCCGGCTGGCGGCGATCATCATCGCCCCTCCGAAGTCGTCGTTCAGGGCGTGCTGGTGCTCGCAGGGGTCCTCGCCGGGCCGGGGTGAGGTGATGCGGTTGGTGAACGGATCCCTCTCCAGAACCAGCTGGCCGCTCTCGGTGATGAAATCGTCCCGGTAGATGCGCGCGATGGGGGCCAGTCCCCGCTCGATGTATTTCGCGTCCCCGGTCAGCATGAACAGGTCGTGAAGGAACAGTCCCGCGCCGGACTGGAAGGAGCCGCGGGAGTAGAAGTTCTCCATCGAGGGATCCATATAGACGGCGTACAGCGGCCAGCCGTTGTACATCCCCCTGTCCACCAGCCAGTCCCCGAACAGCCGCGCCCCCCTGAGATAGATGTCCTGTCCGGTGGCTTCCGCCAGCCACACCAGTCCCCATGCGGCGCTGGTGGCGTCGCGGGGAGCGAACTCGATGGACTGAGGGGTGATTTCCCGGATGGCCCCGAAGTGCGGGTCGTCCCGGTCCATCACCTGCAGCGAAAGGATGTAGCGGCCGGCGAACTCGGCCCCGCGGAGATACTGCTCCTCTCCCGTCCGCTTCCACATCGCGAGCAGCCCGCACAGGAAGGAGCCCGTCATCCAGTTGCCCGTGAGGACCTTCTCACCGGTGTCGGCATCGTAGAACCGGATGCTGCGGCCCCGGTTCGCGTCGAACCGGTCCGTGATCTGGTTCCTCAGCATCCACCCGGCCAGCAGCCGGGCGCGCTCGAGAAGCAGGTCCCTGTCGTGAAGGCTCATGGTCACCTCGTCCCTATGGATACACTGCGAACAGCCGCGTGGCCCGGCTCTCCAGAAGAAGACGCACCGTCCGTCCCCTCAGCGCCGCCGTGTCCGCAGGCGGCTTCCACCGGACGGTCATCCCGGTGCTGTTCCCCTGGATGCGCTCGCAACGGTCCGCACCGAAGCCCTCCAGCGGGCTGTTGTCCTCACCCAGCAGGGCGGCCCGGGCCACGCCGCTCGCCGACGTGTCGATGTTCAGCCGCAACTCCGGCGAGTGCAGCCGGAACGGAGCGGTCACCAGCACTCCCCCCGTGTACGGACTCTCCGCCGACACGAAGCCGTCCATCCGCTGCTCCAGGCGCAGCGCGATGGGGTCGCCCGGGCGCGTCTCGCGGGTGACTTTGACATCCTTATCCGTGCGGCCTTCCCCGTGGGTGTGCCTGCCGCCGATGCAATACTGGTTCAGGCTGCATCCGGCCGGCACAATGCCGGCCAGCATATGGAGCATCCTGGACGCCGGCCCGTCCGGCAGGTCCAGCCGGACATAGGGCTCCCGGATGTCGCGGCTCCAGCAGAGGCCGTCCCGGCTGCTGGCGAACTGGATGTCCAGCACGCCGTCATTGATGAACCGTCCTTCGGGCGGCCAGGGGTAGGTGTAATACACGGAGGGGAACGCCAGATAGAGCTCGGGCAGGTAGTGGACGACGGCCCCCTGGTAGAGGCCTGCCTCGGGCGGGTCATCGGCGTCGCAGCGCAGCACGATGGGCAGCTCCCGGTTCACGCGCCGGATGCCGCTCCACTCCGTGTCCAGCCACTTCGGCTGGGGCTCCCAGCGGTCCGGCGCATCGGCATCGAACGGGACGGGCCTGGAGAGGTCGTCCGTCTCCGCCAGAACGACGCACCGCGAGCCGGGCATCGGAGGGATGCCCCGGGAGCGGTCCCACCCCCGGGTGTAGATGCGGCAGCGCCTCGTGCGTTCATCGTAGAACGCGGTCATATGGTTGTCCAGGATGAACCGCAGCAGATGTCCGGGCCGCCGGGTGAACCGGATGCCGTCCGGCGACGTGAACAGGAACATGCCGCCCTGCGACGGCGAATGGGCCACGAGCTTGAAGCGCTCCTCCTCCGGAGCGGAGGGGTCCACGAACACGCAGCTTTCGTTGAACGGGTGTTCGCAGACGTCCACCAGGTTGTTCCGGCGGCTGCCGGAGAACTCCACGGCGTCCAGTTCCGGGCGCTCCCAGCGGATTCCGTCGTGCGAGACGGCGAAGGCCATGCAGTGGCGCCCGTCCGGGAGCGCGACCTCGTAGTAGAGGCGGTATCCGTCCTGCCAGCGGACGATGCTGCTCGCCCGCACGCCGCCGAGTTCCCACTCCTTCTCCACCACCAGGCAGGGTCCGCGCTTCTCCGGCGGATGCAGCCGCTGACGGACATCTTGCGTCCTTTCCAGGTCGCGGCGGTCCACGAACAGGATGCGTTCGTCATCGAAAAGCATGCGGGTCGGCTTCTCCGGGGTGTTTTTGCAGGATTTCGAGCGCAGTCTGCCGGACACCTCTTGAAATCCGGGACAAAGGTGGTATCATTATACCAATCTCAGAGAGCTCCGGGACCGCAGACGCCCCCGGAGGCTGCGGGGAGAAGGGGGGAATGGAGTTGCAGCGCATCCGGACAGCCGGTTTCACGCTTATCGAACTGCTGGTGGTCATCGCCATCATCGCCATTCTGGCCGCCATCCTCTTTCCGGTGTTCGCGAACGCAAGGGCCCGCTCGCGCACGGCCCGCTGCGCGGCTCACCAGAAGGAGCTGATGCAATCGGTGATGATGTACATGGGGGACTACAAGGACCGCCTCCCCAGCTACCAGTACCTCAGCTGGCGCGGGGACCTACCACCTCTCTACTTCCCCTATGTCAAGGACCACAACATCACCATCTGCTCGGAGAAGATGGCCTACGCCTGGAACGAGAGCCTGGTGGACTGGCCGCTCGCGCCCGACTTCTATGCCGACCGGCGCGGGGGCATCCCGGAGCTGCAGGTGCACCCGCCCATCTACGTGCTTCCTCCTCAGAGCAGGGGGCGGCCGCTGAGCACCATCGCCTCGCCGTCCGCCACTCCGGCGTTCATGTGCTCCTTCCGCCACCATGTGGGTCCCGACGGACGCGCCCGGGGATACGGATGGGGAGCGGACGACGCCATCAACCCCAGCCGGATGCTGAACAACCATCAGGGCGGGGCAAACTACGCCTTCCTGGACGGCCACGTCCGCTGGTACCGGCCGCAGAACAGCAAGATCCTGATGCCCACGAAAGACCTCGATTACGACGGGAACGGCACGTTCGGCGACGAGACGGTCATGCGCTGATGGCCGCTGAGGCCTCCGTCTCCCGCCGCCGTTTCGTGCAGGGGGCGGCCGCGGCCTGTGCCCTTCCGCTGCTGGGGCTGCCTGCGCGGGGAGAGGCGCGGCGTCCGAACTTCGTCTTCATCCTGACCGACGACCAGCGCCACGACACCCTGAGCT
>FWPV01005757.1_pt1 | contig 24462 bp, 25 predicted proteins | sample 2228371 | NCBI WGS metagenome assembly FWPV01 (sample SAMEA103939776, study PRJEB20133) | metagenome | reverse complement strand
CCTCTTCAGCACATAAGTAAAAGCCGCTTTCCGCGGCTTTTTTCGTTTATAGAAATTAGGGGACGAGAAGTCTATCCCGGCCGAACGCAGAGAGCGCCGGGAAGTCCCCCTGAAAGTACAGATACGCAAGTCGTCTGTATCTTCAGCACAAACAAAAGCCGCTTTTCGTGGCTTTTTTCGTTTAAAAAATGGCCGAATGAAATACGTTCCATTGCAGCCAATTCAATTCTATTTTTGAAGCATGGGAATTCTAGAATCCATTTTAGCCGTTGAGCCCTTGTCCGCCGAAGCTATCAGAGCCTTTGAGCTGATAATCCGAAGAGAATCCTATAAAAAAGGCCATCCATTGCTTTATTTCGGTGCTATCGATAAGGAGATGCACTTTATCGTGAAAGGGGCGGGGCGGGTTTACTATGAGCACGAAGGCAAAGACGTATCAGACTACCTTGCCTTAGACGGTCAATTTCTGGGTGGTGTAATCAGCATGTTCACTGGAAAACCAAGTCACAAGGCTATTGAATTAGTAGAGGACAGCATTTTAGAATCCTTCAGCTATCCGGCCTTTGAACTATTGTGTGCGAAGCACCACGACTTGGAGCGCCTCGGACGAAAGATGGCCATATTTGCCTTTTTAGAAGCTCAGGAGCGCATTGAATCAATCCGATTTCATTCAGCAGCCGATCGCTATGCCATCTTGGAACGAAAATACCCCGGTATCAGCAACCGCTTTCCCTTGAAGCATTTAGCCTCCTACCTCGGGACTACTCAGGTCAGTTTGAGTCGGATTAGAGCTGGTGTTCAATGATGAAACGAGTTTTTAACATATGTAAAAACCAGAATCGATTGCTTACCTGAATTTTGCACCATGATTCAAATGGAAACGGATTACCTGATAGTGGGAGGCGGAATTGCCGGTTTGAGTGCGGCTATCGCTTTAAAAAAGTGCCATAAGGAGTTTGTCTTAGCGGAAGCCAGTGCTGAATTGAAAGCCGTTGGCGCGGGCATCACGCTGGCTGCCAATGCCATGGAGGCACTCGCAGAACTTGGAGCGGAGGAACAGGTGAAATCGGCCGGTAAAGTGCTTCATACTGCTGCAATTCAAGATCAGCAAGGCCATACCTTAAGCCGGGTTGACTTACGAAAAATGAGCAAGTCGCGGTATAATCTGGGGATTCACCGAGCCGCCCTGCATGCCGCCTTATACAAAGAACTAGGAGAGCAACACGTGCTTTGGGACAAACGCAGTGAATCGATCAACTATAAAATGGGACGGTACCATATTGGATTTCAGGATGGAAGCGTGTTATCTGCTAAGCATCTCATCGTTGCCGAGGGCATTCACTCGAAACTTCGTGAGCACTTTTTACCCGATAGCCGCACGCGTTATGCAGGGTATACATGCTGGCGAGGTATGGCTCACTGTAAAGCGGATTCAAGCCTGGGGCATGAAGCAGTAGAGATATGGGGGAATCGAGGCCGATTTGGCTATGTTCAAGTATCGGATAAGCAGATTTATTGGTTCGCCACAGCCAAGTTTCCTCAAAACAGCGCAGAAGCTTCCAAGTATAGCTTGGATGACCTGAAAAAACGCTACAGAGATTACCCGGAGCGGGTAGTTGAGCTTTTGAATCAAAGTACAGGCCATGCCTTGTTGTGGAATGATATCTTGGATTTGAAGCCTATTCCGAAGTATGCTTTCGGTAAGGCAGTGCTCATTGGCGATGCGGCGCATGCTACCACGCCCAATCTCGGACAGGGAGCTTGTCAAGCGATAGAAGATGCTTTGGAACTTTACCGTTGTTTGCAGCTGCCAATCTATGCTGAAGCTCAATTTGAGGAATTTGAAAAGCGACGCAAAAAACGATCGCAGCTCATTGTTCAACGCAGCTGGAGTGTTGGTAAATTGGCCGAGGCTACTTCACCAATTGCTGTTGCTATGAGAAACGGTTTAATCAAACGCTTACCCGAAAAAGTGAACCTCAGGCAAATGGAACAGATACTCAATCAACCTCGCTTCTGAGATTTGAGCGGGTTTGCAGAATCTGGAGAGCTTATAATCCGGTACGCTAGGCAGGAGCTTAATACTGTCCGGTTCCAATCATCACTAAAGTACAGGCGAATTCCGTTTCAATGCCTGCATCTTCGGCTAATTCCTTGAGTTCAATATTTTCTGTGCCCGGGTTGAAAATGATACGTTTAGGCTCCATCGCTAAGATGGCATCATAATACGATTCTTGAATAGTCGGATTCACATAGAGTGTGAGGGTGTCAATTTCAGCGGATTTATCGGGTAACTCATTTTGAATAGGATGACCGAATACCTCGCCTCGTTTGATCCCCACCGGAATGAACTCATGTCCGGCTTGCCGAAGCAAGGAAGCAGCCCTGTAGGCGTATCGCTCCGGGTTATTGCTCGCCCCAAGAATAACAGTCTTTTTCATGGCTGCATGTCGGAGTTCAGGGGTTGGCTCGGAGTATTGGCCATATTCCCCAAATCTTTGTCTAACATGTACAGTCCATCGGTATTGCCGCCAACCATTTTAATTTTATCTACGATGGTGCGGAAGAGGTTTTCTTCTTCCAATTGTTCTGAAACATACCATTGCAAGAAATTGAAGGAGGTAAAGTCTTTTTCTTGCAAGCACAAGTTTACCAATTCATGAATGGAGGTAGACACCTTGCCTTCGTGTTGCAAAATCAACTTGAAGACTTCTTCAAATGAGTTGTAATCGTGATTAGGTTGAGCCACGGCCGGGGCTTTGGCAAATCCTCCTGCATCATTGATATAGAAAAACAACTTTTGCATGTGCATTTTTTCTTCTTCTGCCTGCGTGTATATAAACTTGCTGGCTCCTTCAAAACCATTGTTATCGAGCCAAGATGCCATGGCTAGGTATTGAAAATAGGAGAACGCTTCAAGTGCAACCTGATCATTCAGGGCTTTTTCTATGTTAGTGGATAGCATAAGAACAAAGTTAAGACGAAAACCGGGGCAATGTCAATTGAAATCCAAATTACCCGTATAAAGAGAAAAAGGCCGGACTTGCGCCCGACCTTTTTACCATTTTCGCTATGAAAACAATCAATTACCTATTTGAAACAACGATTCTAGATACAGATTGTTTGCCGTCTTGTGAAACTTTTACGAAATACACGCCATTGTTGAGGTCGCTAACGTCGATCAAGCTATGAGCAGCAGTGATTTCAAGTTCTTTTACGCGTTGTCCGGCAGAGTTAAGTAGGGTAAGCGTACCACCGGCTTGGTTTAAGTCGAGGTTAAAGCTTCCTTTAGCCGGGTTAGGGTAAAGGTTTAGAACCGGCGCAATACTTACAACGGTATTCAATACTCCACGCTCAAACGTAATCAAGAAAGTGGATGCAGCCATTTCCATGTTATCGCCAGATTCAGCTTTTACTGTCCACAATAAGCTAAGGCTATTTCCTGGAGTTAGGCTGGTACCAAAAGCATCCGCCAAGTCTTTAAAGCTGAGGGTAAGGGAGGTATCCGCGCCGCTGTTATCTGAAAGTATGCTTAAGATCGGACTGCTGAAATCACCCGTTGTCTCATCCAGCATGAAGGTGTAAGTTGGCGGAGTCAAGCCAAATCTAGCTTCAGCTGTATTCCAAGTAATGGTAGCTTCTTGAGCAGGGTCACCTTGGATTTGAAGGGTAGTATTATTGCTTGGTGAAACAAGGTCAAATGCTCCTAAAGAATCTTGCAAGATGTCTGTAATGTAACGCGGTACTAATTGGTAACCGCTGTTGCGAGGATTGCTGTTGTCAAACTGACCACCTAGGCCAATTACATCAAATTCTCCGGTAGGAGCAGCGGCATTCGCTAGAGAGCTGGTAGGTAATACACGAATCTGGAAAGAGTCGGAGCTTACCGTACTGAATACCCAGTAGTTTCTTCCGCTTGAACCTGGATCCCAAGTTGGTATAGGCGTGCCGAGTCTTACGTTGTTAATACGCACAAATTCGTTTTCAGTGTTTTCATTTAACTCGGTCACTACCATCGGCTCTTTTATTGAAACACCGGGTTGGAGCAAGATAATGGTATCCAAGAAATCCAATTGGATCAAACCGTTGAAGTGGGTCAAGCGACCGCGCATTAGGATGGAATCACCTTCTGTGGCGGTATAACCAAAGGTAGATGCTGATCCTGGAGCGAAGTTGCTGATACCGGCCGTATTATCAATGATGGTGAAAGAATAACCGCTTGTGCGGGTATTGCTTCCGTAAACAACACCGGTTACTTCAAAGAGCGAATCGAGCGAAAGTGGAAGGAAGTCTGCATCCAATTGTTTGATGGATGCAATGCTGCGAACTTGGTAATCGTTCTCATAAATGTTTAAGCTGAGTGAATCATTTCCAGCTACGATATCAGCGCCGATTACATTTAATCCAAAACGAGTTCTACGGATGGATGGACCGGAGTTCGCATCGTCAATTATTTGAACCGGAACATACAAGGTATCTCCCGTATTGCTATCGAAGGTCAACATTTGGCCATTGACAAAACTGTAGTGTGCATTTTCAATTGCAGTCACATCAAGGCCTAGTTTAGGGATCAGGTTTACATTGATCGTATTGTTTCCTTTGTTCATTACATAGACCCCAACGTTTACAATACCATCTTCTTCATCAGGACTGATACTATTCAACACATAGCCTACTTGAGGCTGGGTAATGCCTTCGCCAGTAAGTCTGATTTGGTTTGTGAAAGCATTTGTGCTGGTTATGTTCATTAAAGTTTGGTTCAGTCCTCCAACACTTGGATTAAAACGTACTTGAACGGTGGTAGGGTTAACAACACCATTGCTAGGAGTTAAACTTACACTGGTACCATAGGTTCCATTTAATTCACGTACTTGGAACCCACTGGGAGCCGTAATTACTAAATTAGCAGTTAAGCTTTGTCCGCCAACTGTGAAGCTCAACTCGGTAGTTGGGCTATTCACCATGGTTTGACCAAAGTCGTAATCATAGCTGCTGGTATAAATGCGGATTTGCGGCGTTAAACTCACCTCCAAGAAACCTTGACGGCCATTTTCTGATGGATCATGGTTTATTCGCTCTGAACTATCCTTCCAATTGGCGCTATTATACAAATCCGATTTAAGCGTAGACAGCAGGTTGATTGAGTCTCCTTTGTAGTAGGCATTATCAAAGTCTCCTAAATGAAATGCGCTGGTTCCATTGGTTAAGTTTGTGGGTAAGTAGGATGTCGCTGAAGTAATGGATCCACCGCCACTTGTCCAACCGGCTAAGTTAAAATTGATCGCACCGATAAAACTTGGGTTCAATGAATCACCTTGGTAGGCTAAAATTTGATCACCCGAAGCGGAAAGCTGCATTCCTCCGTTGGTTGTTGAGTTGGATGTTTCGCCTATAGAGCAGGTATAGGCTTTTCCCCCGCCAGCATCATTGCAATTGATTAAGGTACCGGTTACCAAGTTTACCGGGGTAGACCAAATGAAAAAGCCTTCATTTGGGCGAATGGCATTGTTTACGCTGTCCCATCCGCAATCCGTGAAGTAAATCTGCGTTCCTGCTGTGATGTCTTTGAGCAATACAAAGGAGAATTCATCCGGGTTATCAGAGGCATAACCGGTAAAGGCAATGTCGCCCGGGTTTAAGGTTGTTTGGGCTTGCGTTCCCGATAAACCTAAACCCACGAATCCAAGAATAGTGAGTAGTTTTTTCATAAATAGACGAATTTTGTTTCAAAATTAATGCAATCTTACCGTGGACTTGTTAACCTATTTTAAACATTCGAATAAGAAATGATCGTTATAGAGGATACATTGATCTCCGAAAACCTGTTGGATAAACGGTTTGTCTGCAATCTATCGGCTTGCAAAGGAGCGTGTTGCGTGGAAGGCGATAGAGGAGCGCCTTTACTCGAAGAAGAAATAGGGGTGCTTCAAGCCTTATTGCCTGCTATCAAACCGTATATGGATCCGGATTACCTGCTCGATACAGAGGCGAATGGTTTTTATGAAAAGGATGAGGATGGTGAATTCGTTACCCGTTGTCAGCCTTCGGGCGAATGCAATTTTGTGGTGTACCAAGATGGCATTACAGCCTGTTCCATTGAACTAGCCCACAAAGCCGGTGCTATCGACTATAAAAAACCAATTAGCTGTCACCTCTATCCGGTTAGGGTGCAGCGCTACAAAGAGTTTCAAGCGGTGAATTACCACGAATGGTCTATCTGCTCTCCGGCTTGCCAATTGGGCGACGAACTGAAAGTGCCGGTTTATCGTTTTGTGAAGGATGCCTTAATCCGAAAGTTTGGAATAGCGTGGTATGAAGCCTTGGAAGCAACCGCTGCGCATTTGGAGACTAATACAGATTCACCAGAATCGTAATGTGACTGAGCCGTCCTTTATCATCCACGCAAGAGATCTTGTGTGCTCCTCCTTTGAGCTTGGTGAAGAAAGCTTCGCCTCGTTTTACCTTACCCAATAAGGCATCATCCACATACCAAAACAACTCGCTTACTTCAGTACCTGTCTGTGCGCTGAGTTCAAACTGTTCATCGCTTCCTCGTTCCTGCAAATACGTGGCGCCGGCTGTAGGCATTACAATCTGAGGGGCGCCTTCTTGAAAAACACGACTGCAGTTCGGATTATGCTCCGGTACCTGCTCATAGCTTTTTTGTTCACTTTGAAACCAGGCCAGAAGCTCTGGCGGATAGTGTCTGTAATACTTTAGTTTCGCGTCGGCCGACTTACAGGTCATGCAATAGCTTTGTTTTTCCTTTTCATCGACCCAAACCGCTTTTTTGCATTGGCAAGCCTGCATACTGCTGATACCGGGAATGTAATAATCCATCACTTGGTTCTCACACTGTTCGCCGGCATATTGTCCCGTTTCGCTGCAAACCCAGCGCATGTCGACCTTGCCACGAGGCTGCAGCCAGCGGTCATTATTGCTGCCAGGTAAATTTTCAAAAAGCTTAAACAGCAAGGGGGTCGCTATGTCAGCCCCGCTTAAATCGGGTACCCCGCTCGCGTCGAAATTACCTACCCAAACCCCTACGGTAAAGCGGTCGTTGTATCCAATGCTCCAAGCGTCTTTTCTTCCGTAAGATGTGCCTGTTTTCCAAGCGATATGCGGCAGGGTTTTCCCGCTTCGCCAATAGGCCGGAATATCAGGACGGTTTAAGTCGGCCAACATGTGTGAGGTCATGAAAGATGCTTCCGGCGTGGTCCATTGAAAAGAAAAGGATTCCTCTTTACTCGGCACAAAACGCATGGTTCTGAACTCACCGTAATTGGCCAAACACATGTAGGCTTCGCATAGTTCAAGCAGACTTACGCCACAGCCCCCTAATATTAAGGAGAGTCCCAGCTCATCTTTTTGTTTTTTAATATGGTGAAATCCACCTCGACTTAAAAACCGGGTAAATTGCTGGATCCCGGTTTGGCTTAAAACCTTAACAGCAGGGATATTCAGCGATTTCGCTAAGGCATCTTTTAAACTCACTTTGCCATTAAATTCACTGTCGTAATTCTCTGGTGTATATCCGCCAAAATTACTTGGCACATCGCTCAATTGACTTAAGGGGGTAATGAAGCCTTTTTCCATGGCATACGCATAGAGCAAAGGCTTTAAAGTAGATCCCGGAGAACGTATGGCCCTTGTGCCGTCAACTTGTCCTTGGTGCGCAACATGGTTGAAATCGGCACTGCCTACATAGGCTAAAACTTCCGCATTGGCATTGTTCAGTACCACCACAGCGGCATTGCTAATCTGTCGGGAATACAAGGTTTGCATGTAGTTGGCAACCAAGGTTTCGGCTTGCTGTTGGAGGCTGAGTGAAACACTGCTGTAAATGAGCGCTTCAGTGGCATGCCTGCTTTTCAAAAATCGACAGAGGTGCGGCGCTACCTGAACCATTTCTCTTCGCCGAAACGCCACAGGTTCACGGAGGGCATCTGCTAAATTCTCTGAACTAACCCAGTCATGATGAGCGAAATACTTGAGCCAATAGTTGCGCGCAGTGGTGAGATCTGAACGTTCACCTGATCTGACACCGAGGCTAGTAGGCCTATTGGGGATAACCGTAAGGGCTGCAATTTCTGCCGGACTCAAAAGCAGTGGCGATTTACCTAAATACAAATAAGAAGCGGCCTTTATTCCTTCAATATTACCGCCGTAAGGAACTTGGTTGAGGTACATCCGAAGTATTTCTTCTTTGGTAAAGCGCCATTCCAATTGCATCGCTCGGAATACTTCAATAAGTTTATTTCCATAACTCCGCGGTTTAGGCTCCAGCATTCGGGCAAGTTGCATGGTGATGGTAGATGCGCCGGATGTTCGCTTTCCACTCAGCACATTGTTCCAAAGTGCGCGAAGCATGGCGGCCGGATTGAATCCGGGATGGAAATAGAAATAGTGGTCTTCCTTGAGCAGAAAGGCCTCTTCAATGGGCTCGGTGAGCTCGTTGGTGTCGAGTTTTAAGCGCCATTTTTCGTCTTGACTGAGGTAAGCAGCCATGGGTTTGCCTTCAGCGCTGAGAACTAAGGTGCTGTACTGGGGTTCAGTCTTGAAAGGAAACAGTTCATTCAACAGCATGAACACCAAAAGAAAGAAGAGCGAAACAGCGGACGCGGTGCGTAGGCCTTTTTTCCAACTGAATCGCTTTATCCTCATGCATCTAAGATAAATTCCTGCAGCGAAAAAACTATTTTCGCGACATGATTTTAGAAAACAATGCTTATACCGTGCAGGGAGTACGTTTACTCGACATTGCACAAGAATTTGGGACGCCGGTATACGTGTACGATGCCGACAAGATTATCAGCCAATACCATCGTTTAGTCAAAGCATTTAAGGGTTCTAAGATCAAGATTAAGTACGCCCAAAAAGCACTGAATAACATCAATGTATTGAAACTCTTGCGCGAAGAGGGTTCCGGACTCGACTGTGTTTCCATTCAAGAAGTATTAATAGGCCTTAAAGCAGGGTACAAGCCTGCTGATATTCTCTTTACACCGAATTGTGTATCAATCGAAGAAATCTCTCAAGCCGTGGACTTGGGTGTGATGATCAACATTGATAACATCAGTATTCTGGAACAATTTGGCCACAAATACGGCAATACGGTTCCGGTTTGTATTCGTATCAACCCGCATATCATGGCCGGCGGTAATTCCCATATCAGCGTAGGACATATCGATTCGAAATTCGGTATATCATTCTACCAGATGCGCCATGTGGGTCGTGTTGTGAAGTCGCATAACATGAAAATTGTTGGACTGCACATGCATACAGGCTCTGATATCTTGGATGCTGAGGTGTTCTTGCAAGGGGCTGAATTGCTTTTTGATGCAGCACAAGATTTTCCTGACTTGCAGTTCATGGACTTTGGTTCAGGCTTCAAAGTAGCGTATAAAACAGGCGATGTGACCACCGATATCGAGTCAATTGGTCAGCGGATTGTGAAGAAATTCAAGGATTTTTGCAAAGATTACGGTCGCGAATTGGAACTCTGGTTTGAGCCGGGCAAGTTCTTGGTGAGCGAAGCAGGTTATTTTCTGGTTAAAACCAACGTAATCAAGCAAACTACATCTACCGTATTTGTAGGTGTAGACTCCGGACAGAACCACTTGATCCGTCCGATGATGTATGATGCATACCACCACATCACCAATATCTCTAATCCGAGCGGAACAAACCGAATTTATACGGTGGTGGGTTATATCTGTGAAACCGATACCTTTGGTTGGGATAGACAGCTTAATGAGGTGCGTGAAGGGGATGTGCTAATGTTCCACAATGCCGGTGCCTATGGGTTTACCATGAGCTCCAACTACAACTCCAGATTGAGACCAGCTGAGGTATTAATACACAAGGGTAAGGCGCATCTCATTCGTAAAAGAGAAGAGTTGGACGATGTGTTAAGAAACCAAGTAGAAGTACTCTGATTTGACCGAAACACCTTAAATTCGGTCATTCCATGTACGCTATAGTTGATATCGAAACTACCGGAGGCTTTGCTGCTGAAAATACCATCATTGAGATTGCAGTGGCCTTACACGATGGTGTAAAAATTACCGGTTGGTTTGAAACCTTGATTAACCCGGGGAGGAAGATACCTCCTTATATCAGCGGATTTACCGGTATCAGCGATGAAATGGTTGCGACAGCACCAACGTTCAAAGAGATTTCCATTGAGCTCTATGCTTTATTGAAAGACCGAATTTTTGTAGCGCATAATGTCAATTTCGATTACTCTTTTGTGCAAAGGGCGATGGAGGAATCCGGTATTCAATTCCACGCGAAACGCCTCTGTACGGTTAGATTGTCGAGAAAGATATACCCCGGTTTTAAATCATACAGCCTAGGCAATCTCTGCCAGCAATTGGGTATCCTGCTCACGGATGCCCATAGAGCTGGAGGCGATACCCGCGCTACGGCGGAGGTTTTTTCAAAGTTGGTGGCCAAAGACATGGAAGGGCATATCGCTCAATCGCTCAAACGAAACAGCGGCGAACTCAATCTGCCGCCTAATCTCGATAAGAAGAAGTTTCAGAAACTGCCTGATCTGCCCGGTGTATACTACTTCTACGATCAACAAGGTAAAGTGATCTATGTTGGGAAAGCGAAAAACTTGAAAAAAAGGGTGGCTTCACACTTTTCAGAGAACAATGCCAGCGAGAAGAAGCAATCGTTTTTACGAGAGATACACGACTTAAGCTATGAGCTTTGTGGTAACGAGCTCGTGGCCCTCCTGCTCGAATCGCAGGAGATTAAGCGATTGTGGCCGAAGTTTAATCGCGCCCAAAAACACGGTGAATTTCGTTTTGGCATTTACGATTTTGAAGACGGCAACGGCATTCTAAATCTAGGGATAGACCGTGCCCGTCGTTACTTCAAACCCTTGATAAGCTTTTCGTCGATGTGGGAAGCCCGTTCCTTTATGGATCAATTGGTTAGAAAGCATGGCCTGCTCAAAGCCTACTGCGGCTTGGAGAAGTTTGACTTGGTAAACGGATTACCGGTGGCCGGAAAGAACCTTAAAACAGCCAAAGAGATCGCTACCTATAATGAAAAGGTACAGTCGGCAATAGAAGAGATTCTGCACAGCAAGGAGTCGTTTGCCTTGCTGGGTGAGGGCAGGAGTGCGGAAGAGCAAAGTTTGATTATGATACACGAAGGCCGTTACTATGGTTATACCTTCTTAGAAAGAAGCGAAATGCTAGGCAGTGTAGAAGAAGCTTTAGAACGAATAGAGCCCGTAAAAGACCACACGGAAAGTTATTGGTTGATTCGGGGGTATTTGCAGCGGAATGTCGCGGCTAAAATTATCAAATTCAATTAATTAGCGAATGGATAAATTCATGCAAGAAGCCATTATGGAAGCCCAAAAAGGCTTGGCTGAAGGAGGTATTCCGATTGGTTCAGTTCTCGTTTACCAAGGAGAAATCATTGGTCGCGGACATAACCGCAGGGTTCAAAACGGAAGTGCCATCTTGCACGGTGAAATGGATGCTTTAGAAAACGCCGGACGCCAACCGGCTTCGGTTTACCGCAATTCCACGCTGTATACAACCTTATCGCCCTGCAGCATGTGTTCAGGAGCTATTGCGCTGTATGGTATACCGAAAGTAGTTATTGGTGAAAATCAAACCTTCCTAGGCGAGGAAGCCTGGTTGGAATCGAAAGGCGTTGAGATTATCCAGGCCCACAGTGATACCTGCGAACAGCTCATGCGCCAGTTTATAGACATGAATCCTGAATTGTGGAATGAAGATATTGGAGAATAAGATGAAAAATACCTTGAACCTTTTATGGATTTTGACTTTTGGTTTGGTCTTAAGCAGTTCTTGCAACAAAGACCAGGATACCTTGGATATTGAATACAGAGTGCAATGCGGCTTTTGCAGATCCTCTTTGTTAAATGAGGTCGGCGGATTAATTGAAGCGAATGTAGAAGGATCTTATAGCTTCACCCGAAAACACACGATTGGTGAAGCGGCTCAGCTAATTGTAGACCGAACCACAGACTCCCTCACCATTTATACACAGATTGTAAAAGGGGGGCAGGTAATGGCCTCAGACAGTGCACCTTTTCCAGATATCGAATCAAAATTAGTCTGGTTAGTCAAGTAAACCGATGTACCAAAGAAAAAGCCTCTTGAGAATTCAAGAGGCTTTTTTTGTGCCCAGGACCGGGGTCGAACCGGTACTGGTGTTATCCAACTGGTGTTTGAGACCAGCGCGTCTACCAATTCCGCCACCTGGGCTAAGGGGGCTGCAAACATAAGAAAATGAACTGCTAATTCGCAAGCCTTTTTCGGGGCTTTGCATAAAAATATTTTTGTCCTTTGAAATTCACCCATTTAGCCGGTCTTACAGTAATGCGTCAATCTTTTATACTATCGTTCAATTGGTATGTTTTGGTGCATCTTTCGTAGTATTTTCTTCATCTAGCGCCTACTATGCTAACCAAAAAGAATTTGTACTTCCTCGCCATTCTGCCAGACCCGATTACGAGTCAGCGTGTTGCAGATATCAAAGAAGAACTGTTTCATCGTTTTGGCTATTCCTATGCACAACGGTTGCCTGCGCATATCAGCCTGCAGTCGCCATTTATAATGCACCACGAGGCCAATGAACGCAAGCTTCGCCGAATTCTCTTTGAGATGGCCGATAAATGGAAACCTTTTAAACTCAAGGTGTGTAATTTTCAATCCATAGAAAACAGTGTTCTCACTTTGGACGTATGTGATTCAGCAGATCTGAACGCCTTTCAGAGTGAATTGACACTGTTGCTGGAGAAGAAGGCGGGTGTGCCTTTAACACAGCTCAGCTTGCAATTTAACCCGCATATTACCCTGGCCCACAGGGATATTCCGAGTGAAGATTTTGAAGCACTTTGGAATGAATTCAGTACACGTAAATTCGATGCCAGTTTTGAGGTTCATCATTTGGTTCTCTTTAAGCACGACGACACAGAATGGAAAATGTTAGATGCCGTGAAGCTGGAGAAAAAGCGCCAAAAGATGAAGGTTTAACTTGAACTCAGATACAATTTCGGATGTCTTATGTCATGGCGATGTCATAATTTCTGCGGAGGTAGTGGAAATTCGACAATTCGTTTAAATTGCGCTCATGGCAGGAAGAGCAAAAGATTCGCTTTGGTATTCGGTTTGGCACTGGTACATGAAGCGATGCATGGATCTTTTCTATAGACGAATTGAAGTTCAAGGAAAGGAGCATATACCCCTAAATAAACCCATCATTTTTGCTTCCAATCATACCAATGCTCTTATGGATCCACTTGTCATCTCCTACCATTCCGGTATACAGCATTATTTCATGACCCGAGGAGATGTTTTCAAAAAGAAACTCATAGGCAATTTATTTCGCTCTTGGCGTATGCTCCCGATTTTCCGGATGAAGGATGGAATTGAAACCCTTTCTCAGAATAACCCGGTAATGGATTTTGTTATCGAGCGATTGAAAGACGGTTATTCCATTATCATCTTTGCGGAAGGAAGCCATTTCTGGAATCAAACGGTTCAACCCTTGAAGAAGGGTTTAGTTCGCATCGCTTTTGATGTACTCAACCAAGACCCCAACACAGAACTGCAGGTTGTGCCGGTCGGATTGCATTACAACGACATGGTTCGCACCAACCAAGATGCCCTGGTGAGTTTCGGGCCGCCTATGTCGGTGAAGGATTTCCCTAAAAGTGAAACCGATCAAAAAACCTATCTCCAGTTTAACAAAGAACTCCGAATTCGTATGAAGGAGCTCATCGTGAATGTGGAGCCCGGAGAACAGGCAGAAAAGAAAAATCAACTCAGAAAGGAACTGGAAGAGGCACTTTTGTATTTGGAGGTTAAAGACAGTTTCAGGCTTCAAAGGCAATTGATAACGCTGCTGGATGAAGTAGAGGCCAAAGACCCGGCTCAACTGTCGGCAATTCAGTCTTTAGACGAGTTGAGCGCGCTTGTGGGAGATGACAAAATGGAAGAGTTGGATCAAGCCCGCTACAATAAGCCTTCTGGCGACCAACTTTTTTTCCTTCTCAAATTGCCTTTATACCTTTTCGCAGCAATTCATTTTATTCCGCTTTTTTTACTTGGCAGAAAGCTTCTTTCGGGCGTCAAAGACCGAACCTTTCACAATTCAATTAAATTTGGGTTAGCGATGATTGTAGCGCCGGTATTTGCCCTTATCCAAGCGGGTATGGCAGCGCTAATCTTAGGGAGCTTTTGGTATTTTATCCTGTACTTGGCACTGATGCCGGTTTGGGGCGCCTTGTTTTCTGAATTTACAGGCAGACGGAAGCTGATTCTTTAATCGAGCGCTGCAATTAGAATTTCACAGGCTTTTTCAATCTCTTGGGAGGAAATAATCAGAGGCGGTGATAAGCGCAGTTTTTCTGGCGCAAAAAGGAACCAATCTGTTAGTAATCCTTGTTCAATGCACCGGTCAATAATGGCTTTATTGACTTCAAATGATTCAAATTCCAAAGCCAACATCAACCCTTTTCCCGTGATCGACTGAATTTTAGGATGTCGGAGTAATTGCCTAAACAAGGCCTCTTTTGCCGGCACTTTCTTCATTAATTCTTCATCCAAAAGGTAATGGAGTCCGGCGAGGGCAGCAGCGCAGCTCAAAGGATGTCCGCCAAAGGTGGTAATATGGCCCAAAACCGGGTTATGTGTTAAAACGTGCATAATCTCCTTTGAACTGATAAAAGCGCCCAAAGGTAATCCGCCCCCGAATGCTTTCGCTAGCAGCAAAACATCCGGTATAATCCCATAATGTTCAAAAGCGAACATTTTACCAGTTCGGCCCATGCCACACTGGATTTCATCCAAAATCAACAAGGCACCTACTTCAGTGCATCGTGCACGCAATGCCTTTAAGTAATTCAGTTCGGCAGGCAGGTAGCCGGCTTCACCTTGAACCGTTTCAATAAAAACGGCGGCAGTGTCGCGGGTAATAGTCTCTAAATCAGATGTTTTATTGAAATTGATAAAGCTAATTCCCGGAAGGAGTGGAGCAAAGGCTTGTGTATAACCTGCATCACTCATCAAACTCAAGGGTGCGTGGGTATTGCCGTGGTAGGCATTTCTGGCAGCTACAAATTGTTTGCGCCCTGTGTAGCGTTTAGCTAGTTTCATGGCGCCTTCTACGGCTTCACTGCCGGAGTTGACAAAATAAACGGATTGAAGTGACTCAGGCAGGTGGTGGGTGATTTGTTCGGCGAGCAGAACTTGCGGCTTCTGCACAAACTCCCCATAAACCATCAAGTGCAGGTAATCTTTACTTTGGTTTTGAATGGCTTCCATGACTTTGGGGTTGGAATGCCCCAGGCTACTCACGGAAATGCCTGAAATTAGATCGATGTACCGTTGGCCGTCAGGGCCTTTGAGGTAAACTCCTTCGGCCGACTCAATTTCGAGCTGTAAGGGGGCATCCGAAGTTTGAGCTACATGCTGCAGAAACAATTGACGGTACGAATACATAGCTGGCAAATAAACAAAAAACCCCGCACAGAGGCGGGGTTTTTAAAACCTTAAAGATTCTGATTACTTGATGTTACCAGAAAGCTCTGAACCTGGCTTAAATTTTACCACGTTCTTAGCTGCGATTTTGATTTCTTTTCCAGTTTGTGGGTTTCTACCAGTTCTAGCAGCTCTTTTAGCTACTGAGAAAGTACCGAAACCAACTAGGATTACTTTGTCGCCTTTTTTCAAAGCGGCAGCAGATGCATCCAGGAAAGAGTTCAAAGCAGCTTGAGCTTGAACTTTGGTCAACTTTGCGTCTTCAGCAATCTTGTTGATGAGGTCTGATTTGTTCATAGTGCTAACTATTTATTGTTTAATGAATGAATTTTAATCAAACTTAGCAATAAACCCTTTAGATGCAAGGGTTTCCGCGATTTTTGAATGTGGAAAACCTGAAAAAACTGGATTATTCGTTTCAAAATACTCCTGTAACGCTTGGTGCACAAGGCTTTCAGAGCGATTTTAACTATTGAGCATGTGAATAACTTCTTCTGGTGTGGAAACCGCTGTATCTATTGTTACATGGGCTTTAGCGTAGAATGGAGCCCTTTTTTCCATCAATTCGTGAATCTTGGATTCTAAATCCTCATCGCTTACATCAGCTAAAACAGGCCTATTCCTGCGCATGTCCCGCAGTCGCTCAGCTAAAACTGTCACCAAGAGCTGCAAGTAAACCACTTTCCCTTCGCTCAATAAATACTCCATATTGCCATGAAAGCAGGGGGTACCCCCGCCGCAAGCCACAATGCCTTCCTCAAAGGCAAAGCTCTTCAGGAATTCACTTTCTCTTTTTCTAAACTCCACTTCGCCCCATGTCTTGAACTGATCGGAAATAGACATGGCATATTTCTCTTCAAGAAGCTGGTCTAAATCATAAGCAGGTATGGATAGTAACTCAGCTAGGCGACGAGCCCAAGTGCTTTTGCCGCTCCCCATAAATCCGATGAGAAAGACTTTCATGATTCCAGTTGAACACGTGGGTCTAAAACTTTATAAAACAGGTCTACCACCAAATTAACTACGATGAAAATAGACGCAATCAGCAATACGGCCCCCATCACGACCGGGTAATCGGCTTTTTCAAGTGCGTCGACCGTTACTTTTCCAATTCCTTTCCAGTTAAAGATATATTCTACAAAAAAGGCACCAGCCAGCAAGGAGGCAAACCAACCTGATATGGAGGTGACAACGGGATTTAAGGCATTCCGCAGGGCATGTTTTCTGAATATGCGCCAATTGCTCAATCCCTTGGCTTTGGCCGTAACGATATAATCTTGTTCCATCACCTCCAGCATGGAACTCCTCGTAAGCTGGGTAATGATAGCAAGTGGTCGCATACCTAAAGCGATGCCCGGTAAGAGCAGGTTGGCCCATACATAATGTCGCCCTTCGCTCAAGGAATAATCCACCAGGCTTCCGGTCATGCTCAAGCCGGTATACCGATGCCAAACAAATCCAAAGAGCCAAGCAATCAAGATGGCCGCAAAGAAGGAGGGTAAGCTAATACCCAAGGTACTAATAAACAAAAGCAGCTTATCGGTAAATTTTTGATAGCGAAATGCAGCCAGCGCTCCGAAACCAATGCCAAAGACCACCGCTATGAGCATGGAAAACAAGGCCAAGACCAAGGTGCCTTCAAAGGCTTCGCCTAAAATCTGACTTACAGGCTTCCGACTTTGATACGATTTTCTCAGGTAGGGTGCTTTTACTACCCAAGCTCCGGAAGTAGACTTATTCAAGACCCAAGCCGATTGATAAATCTGGCTATCCTGAAGAGCATAATAGGAAAAAGGCGAGAGGTCGTTGAGGTAACTGAGGTACTGTTGCGAAACACTCTGGTCTAGTCCCATCTCTTTACGGGCCGACTCCAAGCTTTGTAAATCGCTACGCTGTCCCATGGTTAATTGGGCCGGATCGGGTAAGACTTGGAAGAGAAAAAAGACAAGGCTTAAAACGCCAAACAAAGTAAGCAGAGCATACCCAAGCTTCCGTATCAGGTAGCCCCAGAACTTCATGGCTTCTTTTTAGCGAGTTTCTTATCGTATCGCTCCATTTCCTTTTCCAGATTCTTCATGTTAGGAACATTTCTAGCCGACCAGTATTCCACTACAACTCCTTCTTTCATCAAGATAAAGCCCGGATTGCTGCGTATGATAGACTTCAAGGCAGTTCGGTCCATTTGACTGAATGGATAGGCCAATTGGTGCTCATGGCGGAAGGCTTCTATTTCTTCCGGCTGCGAACTGGTAAAAGCATATATCTTATGTCCGGCTGCTTGGAAGGCTTGAGCCGTTTCATTGAATTTGGTAAAGGCTTTTACGCGGGCCTCGCCTAAATCGTAAGCGATCAAGAAGAGCTGGTAATCCGGAGCTTGAAGCACTTCCATGGTAATGTCATCGCCAAGCTCATTGTTCACATGGAAATCGTGAATCTTAGCCGGTACACCCGGTTTGATAATGCTATCCTTGCGATCAACAAAAGTATAAGCCGGATCGCTAGGTAGGTTATTCATGTCGAATGTATACTGCTGACCGTCTTTTTCATAAATGAAGAGGTAAGCCTTTTCATCCGGAATTTCTTCCATGTACTCTATCACATCGTTTCCTTTATCCCAGTACAAGAAATTGAAGGTTGGGGTATACAGGTAGCAGTATGTTGTGAAGAAACCACTAAGAAGTGCAAAGAAGATAATCAGGTTGGTTTGGAGAATCTTAGCGAAGAAGGCCCTGATATGGTTTCTGCGTATGAAAATGATCACAATCAAAACGAGCAGAATCAGATCCTTTAAGAAAGATTGCCAAGGGGTCAGTTTGATGAAATCACCGAAACAACCGCAGTCTTTCATGTAATACAACTCACGTGGATTGAATCCTAAAAGACCGGCAAACCATTGTGTGCGACTATGATCCGGGTTTTCATAGAACCAATTGGAAATAGCCGTAAAGCCGGTTAAGAAGGTGAAAAATATGATCATGAGGAGGAGCAACCAAGAGCTCAACTTCATGCGGGTGCCGATCAGCACACAGACACCCAATACAATTTCTATCACACAGATAAACATGGCCTGAAATACCTCGCCATGTTGCAAGAAATCAGTGCCGAAAATGCTATAGTATTCGGTTAGTTTATAGGAGAATCCAATTGGATCATTGGCCTTAATAAAACCACTGAAGATGAATAAACAGCCAACCAGTAAGCGGCTAATTCCGGTGAGTAACTTCATGTGCTTCTGAGATTCGTATTAATGCAAAAATAGAATAGTTGATCATATCTCTGAAATTGGCGTCAATTCCTTCAGAAATCAAGGTTTTTCCTTCTAGGTCTTCAATTTGTTTGATGCGTAAGAGCTTCATCAAAATTAAATCGGTAAAGGTGCTTACACGCATGTCGCGCCACGCTTCGCCATAGTCGTGGTTCTTATTGAACATCAAACTGCGGGTCTTCTCTACTTCAGCGTCGTACAAGGCTTCTACCTCCGTTGCCGGTAAATGCGATTCGCTTTCATTTGAGCCTCGTTCCAATTGAATCAAGGCCATGATGCAGTAATTTACAATACCGATGTACTCGTTTTCGATCGATTCTTCAACCAATTGTTTGCCTTTCTCTTCAATGCTCTTCAAGCGCTTTGCTTTGATAAAGATTTGATCGGTAAGGCTGGTTTGTCTAAGAATACGCCAAGCCGATCCATAGTCGTGATGTTTCTTTACAAATACCTCACGGCATTGGCCTATGGCCTGGTTGAATTGTTCCGGTGTTTTGCTGTTCACGTAGCGTACTAATTAGTCGTATTATTGCTGCAAGCTTCATGCAAGGTATGATGAAAGCGAAAAAATGTGAAATAAAGAAGCCATTGCCCAGCCTGAGAGTGCGTGGAAAACTTATAACGCTCTCAGAACCGCGTATCATGGGCATTCTCAATGCAACACCCGATTCGTTCTATGCTGCTAGTCGGGTGACGGAAGCCACTACGGCGCTGAAACAGGCGGAAAAAATGCTGGAAGCGGGAGCCGATATCCTCGACCTAGGAGCCTATAGCACCCGTCCGGGGGCTGCGGATATTAGTCAGGAGGAGGAGGGAAAGAGGCTGTTCAGTCTTGTGGAAAAGATTTCTCAACACTTCCCGGAAGCCCTGCTTTCAATCGATACCTTTCGCAGCGAAATCGCCCGTGAAGCCTTGCTGCGAGGAGCACATATCCTAAACGACATATCAGGAGCCACAGATGATCCGGCTATACTGCAAGTGGCGGCTGAATTTGATGTGCCCTATATCTTAATGCACAAGCAAGGAAACCCACAAACCATGCAGCAAAACCCTCACTATGAAAATGTTGTAGCCGATATCTTTGCTTATTTTACTCAACAAGTGGCGCTCGCTCAGGAAGCAGGCGTAAATCAAATTGTGTTGGATCCCGGTTTTGGTTTTGGTAAAACCTCGGAGCATAATTTTACTTTATTGAAGCACCTCGACTATTTCCAGGCGCTGGGGCTCCCTTTGCTTGTTGGCGTTTCAAGAAAAGGCATGGTTTGGCGAAACCTAAATATCCAAGCAGACGAAGCCCTGAATGGAACCACGGTATTGCATACGCTAAGCCTGCTTAAAGGAAGCGCAATTCTTCGGGTGCATGATGTAAAGGAAGCCTTGGAAGTAAAACGCTTGATGGCGCTTTATTCGCCTTCCACCTGCTGACGCAGACTGTCGTTTTGCATGAACTCTTGGTAAATCTGTTCCGGCGTTTTTCCTAGATTTCTGATTTCAGATTGGGCGGCAGGCGTTGAACGATGATTTGGGTATAACACCACCATGTCTTCGTAGTAGTTTAGGGCTGAGTCGAGCTGATTCAATTCGTTTGCATAGATAAAGCCGATGAGGAAAGTGGCGTCGCCAGCACGGATATCATCCGGATAGCGCTCCTTAAACAACTTGAAGTATTGAATCGCTTTATCATGGGCTTTCAAACCATTGCAACTTTGGGCGGCGAGGTAGGTATAGTTCGCAGCCAAAGAATCTTCAGGATACTTTTCGACGAATTCGCACAAGGCTTGATTGAACAAATACGCATTCTCAGGATTTTGTAAAGAATCTATATTGTTCAGATTTTCAATACGTTGCTTAAGTTCTTGTTGAGGGTTTGAACAAGCTGTCAAAACCAAGCTAGCGATCAATAAACTCCTTTTTATCATGTTGGCGAATTTAAAACTTTCCGCATGAGTTAAATAAATTTACTTCGCCATGTATATTTGAGCATTAAACCCACTCGCATGAAAAGACAATTAGGGATGCTTCTGCTTCTGCTCGCTTTTGCAGGAAGCAGTAAAGCCCAGTACCAACTCGGACTCGTATCGAGCAACTATTCCGGGACAAACGCTATTTTTCTCAACCCCTCCAACACGGTTGACTCACGATTCAAACTGTACATTAACGCAGTAAGTTTTGGCTTGCATTTTAGCAACGATTACCTCTCTTGGAACGCGCCGTATCACCCGTTTGCCACGATTCCCGGACTCAATTCGCTTTATAAGATAGACCCCTCTTATAAGACTGCTTCAGGAGATCCGGATTTTAAAGACGCTTACATCAAAGAAAATGTGAATGGTGAGTTGAAGAATATTTTTATTCAGAACGACGTCAAGCTGCTGAATACCCTCATCAACATAAATGCAAACAATGCCATAGCGATAGGCATACGTCAGCGCAGTATGATGCAAATGACGGATATCTCAGAGCCTTTTGCTCGCTTTGTTCGGTGGGGATTCAAAACCAATTCACCACCCTTTTTAAGTGGCGAACTGGATAGCGCTGCCCCATACCAAAACAACTCGTTTAACGTGAATGTGCTCAGCATGACGGAGTTCTCATTCAGCTACGGTAGGGTGGTAATGAACGATAAGGAGAATTTCCTCAAGGCAGGTATTACCGGAAAGTACTTCTTACCTCAGTATGCCTTTTATATCCGAAATGAAAATACAGGAGCTACGGTCTACAACGACGATAGTTTCGATATTCTGAATACCAATTTTGAATACGGTTATACGAATGATAAATACTATACCGACGGAAATGCGCCTTTCGGTACCGGATTAGGAAGCGGATTTGGCGTAGACATCGGCGTAACCTATGAGTACCGTCCGGATTATAAGAAATACGAGTATACCATGGACAACAAAAAGCGCCAAGATGAAAGTAAAAACAAATACCTCTTCAAAGTAGGTGCTTCTTTGAACGATATTGGCAGGGTTACCCTTCGAAACGACGATTATGTTCGAGCCAATAAATTAGAGGATAAGGCCTTTGTTAACATCAATCAGATAGAGGTTGATTCACTCTTTGATCAATTTAGCGATTATGGGTTTTTTGGTGCCTTAGACTCGGTAGTAGATAACCAGATTGGTTTAGCGTCTCAAACCAACCGTTTTACCATGGCCTTGCCAGCGCATTTGGCCTTAACCGCCGACTGGAACGTACACGGTAATTTTTATTTGAATGCCACCTATATTCAAACTTTGCGTTCTCGAGACGTGAATGGACTTCGTGGGTTCGCTTCATTAAGTTTTACACCTCGCTATGAATCCCGTTGGTTTGATTTTGCGGTACCCATTCAAATTACCCAAGATTTCAGCCGTGTTAGAATGGGTGCATACCTGCGCGGAGGTCCGTTTTGGCTTGGAACAGATAACTTGAATTCAATCGTAAGCAAAAAGGAAATTTCCGGCGCGGATATTTACCTCGGTTTATCCATACCAATTCACAGAAAGAAACCAAGAGATAAAGACAAAGACGGAGTTTCCGATAAACTAGACAAGTGTAAAACGGTTCCTGGCGTTTGGATGTTTGCTGGTTGTCCGGATACCGATTTAGACAGTATCCCAGACTCCAAAGACTCCTGCGTTGACGTACCGGGCGTGAAGGAATTGAACGGTTGTCCGGACGCAGATAGCGACGGTATTAAAGATTCTGAAGACCGCTGTCCGGAAAATGCCGGGCCTAAGTACTTGCAAGGATGTCCTGATACAGATGGGGATAGCATTCCGGATATGGAGGATGCGTGTCCGGAATTATTCGGTGAACGCGTAAACCAAGGTTGTCCGGATAAAGACCAAGATGGTGTTCTGGATATGAACGATTCGTGTCCTGATAAAGCCGGTCTCGCAGAATTCAATGGTTGTCCGGATAAAGATGGCGATAAAGTGCCTGATCATTTGGATAAATGTCCGGATACCAAAGGCTTAATTGAAATGCAAGGGTGTCCAGACACCGATGGCGATAAGGTAGCCGATAATGTGGATTTATGTCCACTAACACCGGGCTTACCTGAAAACAACGGCTGTCCGAAGGTGGAAGAGAAAATTGAGATTGTTGAAGTTACCGAAGAAGAACAAGAGGTATTGAATGAAGTATTCTCAAACCTGGAGTTTGCCACCGGTAGTTCCACCATCAGCACATCGAGCTTTGAAAGTTTAGACCTTTTGGCTGAGTTGCTGCTGAAGAAGCCGGCTTACAAGATCTACATAGCTGGGCATACCGACAATGTAGGTAAGCCGGAGTCGAACTTGAAGCTGAGCCAAGAAAGGGCAGAGGCTGTTAAAAACTACTTGAGAGATAAAGGCATCGGAGTTGAACGTATCAAAACAGAAGGTTTTGGTTCTGAAAGACCGGTAGCAGAGAATGATACGGCAGAAGGAAGACAGAAGAATAGAAGGGTAGAATTCCGCATTATCAAATAAGAGCTACAAGGTCGATTTGACCAATACGAAACGAAAAGGCATGCACACCTGTGTATGCCTTTTTTTGCTTTATTGAACGGTCTGGTGGATGTGGGAATTTTGGCTTTGTGAGGCTGAATTCTGCGCTTAAAAACCAGAAAATAAATCATTTTGAACAACCTTATTGGAATTTTAAAAAATTGTTATCTTTGATTCATATATCAAAGCAGAAATGAAAAAAATTTACCTTTTCTCAACAGCAGTGCTAATGTTGTTTGCAGTAGCATCATGCTCAAAAGACGATCAGCCTGCTGGCGGTGACCCAAATTCCAACCCACTTCCGACTCCAACTCCTGAGCCGATTGCGCAAGAGCAACAGGCCGTAGCATTTTATTTGTCGGGTGTATGGTGCGGTCCATGTGGCTACTACGGCAAGCCTGCCATGAAGAACATGACTGAGAAATACAAAGACGACTTTGTTGTGATTTCTTGTCAGCTTAGCAGTTCTGGTTACCAAGATCCATTTAACAATCCTGATGCAAACAGAATGGCTCAGCTTTGGAATGTGAGTGGTGTTCCTACTGCGGCAGTAGGTGGAAATGAAGCTTCGGCTACGAAAGTTGGTGGTGGTTCCTCCATGGAAACCGGTATTGACAACAAAATCTCTTCTATCCTTTCCGGTAAAGCGATTACCAACTCTAGAATCACTAAAACAGTTACCGGTGATGAAATGAAGATTAAAGTAGAAACGAAATTCTTTGAAGCCGTTTCTGACGAGTACTATATCTCTACTTTCATTCTAGAAGATAACTTGATCGACAGACAATACGTATCTGGTTCTGGATGGCAAGATCCTGCTGAGTTTGATAACATCCTCCGCAGAGCACTTGAGCCAGGTACAGCAGGTTACGGTGTTCTTTTGAACACAGAAGGTGCTGTTAAAGCAAACAAGGTTTTGGAAAAAGAATACACCACTACCCTTGATCCTAGCTGGAAAAAAGAAAACATCAAGGTTGCAGTTGTAGTTTGGAAAAAAGGTCCAAATGGCGTTGTAATCAGCAATGGTGTTGTAAAATAATTGAATCATCATTTGATTTATGAAAACCCGCCCAATGGCGGGTTTTTTTATTTCTAGCACATTTGCATCTTCGCGTTATGCTTAATCCATTTCAAATCGGACATAAAAAAACGTACTCACATGTTGTCAATGAATCAGATT
>FWPV01005754.1_pt1 | contig 24468 bp, 19 predicted proteins | sample 2228371 | NCBI WGS metagenome assembly FWPV01 (sample SAMEA103939776, study PRJEB20133) | metagenome | reverse complement strand
GATTGTCGTGTGCATGTTGGACTCCAAATTTTTTTGTGAGAGCGCTGAAATAGTAATGCAGCGCTTTGAGTTGGGGGAGTCCAATTATCTTAACGGGGCCAACAGCGGTTACCACTTGCGGTTATAAAAGAACGACCTGCCAGCAATGGACGACGCCGACTTTTGCCACGCCATGCGCCAAAACACAGATGTTTTACCCCGCACGAACCACCACTGGAATCTACCATGTTCGCCCGTTCGCGCCTCCCGCGCTCACTCTTGAATGCTCACTCTGCAGCTCCAGGTGTTGGTTTATTGGAAATCTCATCAATGTCATGGTCTTAAATTTGGGGGAAAGGTCAGGACTAGGAAAAACTCTTTATCATCATCCCAGTGAAAAGCTTCGACAGTTCGAAACTCGATTTTCCCTGAACCATCATTGAGGTAACTGGCGAAGGCTACATCATAATCTTTCGACTCTGGTAGTGATTCAAAGACTGATTCGATATCTTCGATAATGTGTCTAACGATCATTCTTGCGACCTAACTATAAGCGCATGCGAGTCAAACTGTATCGCAGCTTGACGTCGCTGCAGCCGCAAAGTACCACGTTTTGTTATACCCAAATTAAATGCAACCATTTATTTTCTCAGCCAAGTAATCTGAATTAATAAAGCCAATATTGACCCCATCAATTAGGCTAACTTCCGAATACAACCAAAAAATATTCTTGCTTCTAGAGTCTTGGCTAATTTCTATTTCTGAGCTAATTCCTTGAGACTCAACTAATAGTTTGATTCTTGAAGTCGGATGCGAGCCTTTAACTTTCGTTCTAGTTTTTTTATCAAAAATTCCTCTAACCATTTGTAGATCCAGATTTTGAGAATTACATAAAACAACATTAGCATCTTCATATTGCATCGCCTCGATAAACGGCTTCAAAGCTGAATCTTCAATCCAATTAATCGACAAAACCACTACAAATCCAAAAACGCATAAAACCGGAAAAGTTATTCCGAATATTTTGAAAAATCGAAATTCACTTTTTGTTTGATCATCCATATCTGTAGCTGATTTCATTTTGGGTATAACAACTTAATCAACGGGACAAACCATGCTTTAAATCGTGGTTCGTCCCTTTTTTCTGTTAACAATGCTTTGAAGGTACACAGAAATATGATGAGCGACAAGTGGTTATAACTGCAGCTAGCCTTGACAGGTGCGAAAGCGTAGTTAAACCCGCATAGTTAATGGCAATAAATCTCTTAGAAAATAATGCGTACAGTGCCGCCGGCTAAATAAGAAAAAGCCGAGCACCCAGCCAGCGCTTTTCCTCCCCGTTTAGCGAGCCGTTGTTTTGGTCGGTTTTGAGGTTTTAAGCCGACAACTGTTTGAAGCGGCTGACGGTAGCAGCCGCTGAGTTTTGGCGGCGCCTCAAAAACGAGACAAAACAGCGGGCTTTCGAGCGATCCCGGGGTCGTTTTTTGTGTCACTTTTTGTCGATACAAAAAGTGACTCGCCCGCGGAGGCGAGTCTCCGCATACGCGCCATGCCGCAGGGCATCATACAAAACAACACTAGGCCTCAGCAGCTGCAAGCTGAACAGCATAAACACCATGCCGCAGGTATCCACTAAGCCGGTTTAATAAACTGTGACCCATGTGGTTGAATTTAAGTGTTACCTCTCCACCTGAACTCAGTTGCAGCACCAAGTGCAAAATCTGCGACCAATACACCCGGCTTTATCGATAAAAGCATCGGCAGCCAAAAGACAACCCTACGGGCTTGAAGTAAAATCCGCGCCATAAAGCGAAAAGCCCCAAAGTTCTGCTATCGCCAATAGCCAAGGCCTGAAGCGTTACAAATAAGTTATTGCTAAATAAGGAGAAAACAACAATGTTGCCTTGGTATCTCGCCAGTGCCGTGGTAGTAAAAACCTCTTTGCTGGGTTTAGGCCTGGTGACACTGGGTCTTTGTGTTTTGGCGCTTATCCTGCTGCGGCTTTTTGGCAGCAACTTAAGCCAGCCGTTGCAACAGCGTATTGGCCAAATTTTCCGTACCGGCATTTATCTGCATCTGGCAGCTTATCTGTTGTTATTACTGAAGTTATTGTTGATTGATGGTTGGCAGGACGTGCCGGCTTTTATTCTGGGCCATTTGCTGATGCACCATGCCAGCAGCGCTTTGATTGCCACAATTTTGATTGTAATGACGATCCGCATTTATAACCACAGAAGTGCCGGTAGGTTGTAACGGCCGACTCTTGTGGTATCAGCCACTGACACAATAAAAAAGCTCACTGATGTGAGCTTTTTTATTCAACCTGGCTGTTCATTAACCCGGATTTCATCAACCAGGCGTCTAATCAACCAGACTTTTCATCAAAAAACCGGACGCCTGTAAAGCGCCATTAACGCTGAAAATGTTGTTTATGCAGCTTCACCGCTTCGTTCAGCATCGACACCCAAAAGGGGTCAAACTTGCTGCCGGCGCCCTGACTAATGTCCATCAGCGCCTTGATCAACTGCCTGTTGTTGGTTTCCTGCGCCTGCTGCTGACTGGTGAGTAAGTCAAATTCGTCCACAATGCGCAATAACCGCGCACCGTCGCTGATATCCTCTCCTGCCATCTGATGCGGGAAACCGCTGCCGTCCTGATTTTCATGGTGCTGCCAAATCATGGCGGCGGCGTCTTGCCAGCGTGGAGAACTCGCCACCAAAGACGCGCCCATTTCAACATGGCGCTGCCAGACACTGAGCTGCGCCGGATCGGCCCTGCCCTGAGCGTCCAGCATCTGCAACGGCAAAAACGCCATGCCAATATCATGCAGCATCACTGCCACCACCAGCTGCAGCTGGTCAACTTTGCCACCGGCAAGCCGGTTCATTTCCAAAGCTAAAAACAGCTGCCGTGCCGCCCGGCCTTGCCAGTTGGGGTGGCGCTCTTCCAGCGCCGGCAATAACTGAATAAAAAACTCAAGATCGGCGTCCATCCGGATGCGGTAATACTGCAACAGGCGCCTACAGGCATCCACCGCCGATGCACTTTTAGGCCCTTCACTTACAGGCTCGCCCACAGCGCTCGTCACCAGCGCCGGCACTTCATCTTTTATCGCCAGCGCCTGCGGATGATTGGGCTCCAGCAGCCCAAGCACCTGACGAATACGCACAGTGCGCGATAGCTCATCCACGCTGGTCAGGCCTGTTAAACGCTGACAAATTTGTTGTAAGGCGGTAGTTGTCATGGGTTTGGCGCTGTCGTGAATGCTGGCCTCTACCCATTGCCGGGTGCGATCCAGCGTCAGCTGAATCACGTCACACAGCGCGCTGTCATACGCCATATGGCCTTTGCGGATATCGTCCAGCACATCTTCCAGACTTTGCAGCAGTGGAATAAGCGAAAACAAACCGATAAAACCCAGGTTGCCTTTAATGGTATGCACCACCCGGAAAATGCCATGTAATAAGTCCGGCTGCTGCGGGTGCTGCTCCAGCTCCAGCAAAGTGCTTTCACACTGCTCGTAGGCATCGCGAAAGTCTTCAAAAAAGTCATCCACGCAGTCGCGTTGTAAATCGTCGGGGCGGTTGAGGTTTAGCTGGCTCATAAAAGGCCTCCAGGCAGCCAAAAATAGCAGTGTAAACAGATAGCTGCAGGCTGTATAGCCTGTTTATTTTTTAGCTGGCTCCGGCGCTCTGCGCTGCTGCTGATTTATTTAAGATGTTATTTTTATTAGACTTTTAACTGGATTCAGGCGGTTTTTCTCCGTATTGGATTGACTGTTTGCTGTTTTGCCATCAGAAGCGCAGCGGTGTTATTGCCACCGCGGCGCTCATCCCATCACGGAGCTAAAACCGCCGCTATGCCGTGGTTTCACTCCGGGGCTGCAGATGAATGCCCGCCAGCATACAACGCACCGAACCACCGGCCGATTCTATAGTGGGCACAGCAAGCGGCAACAAAGTGGTGAATTGGCTGATTTGTGCAATCTGCTCTGCTGTCAGCGCCTGATACGCAGTTTCTGACAGTGCCAATATAGGCCCCCCACTGCCCCTCAGTTCCAGCGCGTTGCCACAAAAATGGCGGATTTGCGCTGCGGTTAAATTAATCACCTGCTGCCCGCTTTGGGCAAAATGTGCAAGCAGTACCGCACGCTGCGCATCAGGCACCATCTCAAGGCTTATCAGCACAAACCGGCTGGCCACACACATCATCACATTGGTGTGGTACACAGCAAGGCCCTGCTCGTCAAAGGCCTGAAACAGCACAGGTGTAAGCTTCAGTTGCTGGCAAATCTCCGGCACCAGAGTGGCATCTGTGCGTTTTGACAGCACCGCGTAAGCCAGCTGGTGGACATGATCAATCACCAGCGAGCCGGTGCCTTCAACAAAAAGCCCTTGTTCTGCCAGATAAGCATAATTGTGCACCGCCTGCACCTGATACTCGCGCTGTAAAAATTCAATAATATCAGCGCGATACTCCAGCCGGCGGTTTGGGGCATACATAGGATAAATCACGATTTGGCCATCGGCATGGGTAGAAAACCAGTTATTTGGAAAGACTGAATCCGGCGTACTTGTGGACTCATCTTCAAATAAATGCACCTTCACCCCATGCGCAGTCAGCTGCTGCGCCACATGGCTGACTTCCTGATAGGCCAGGGCTGCAATAGCCTGCTCTGCTGTATTGCTATTGCCCGGGCTTGCAGCATTATCTGTCTGATAAGCATTATCCGGCATGGTTTGCGGATTAGAGCAAAAATGATGGGGCCTTATCATCACCACGGCTGAAGGTGCCTGCGCCGGCCTGTTAAGCATATCGGGTTCCTTGTGTTGTCTCTGTTGTTTGTGTTATGTGGCTTAAGGTTTTTGCCGCTGTTGCCCTGTTGGCAGTGTGACATCGGCCACAACCACAAATTTGGTAGCTCTAGTCTGCCGGGGCTATTGCAGCTGCATCTGCCTTGTTATCAATGCCGTTATTTTAACTGTCATCGCCGTCAGTCAAAATGGCAAAAAGTTACAATTTTTGCGTTACTTTTTGCCTTTTTGACAGATACAAATATACAATTTGCCAATCATTAAAAGATAAAAGCCAGGCTTGTGATGCAAAACTCCCGTTATGATTCGCTCGACAACGCACTGATCGCTGAATTAAGAAAAGACGGCCGTGCCGCTGTTTCCACGCTGGCCGATACCTTAAAAGTGTCGCGTGGCACTATTCAAAACCGGCTGGACCGGCTGATTGCCAGCGGCGCTATTGTTGGTTTTACCGTCAGGGTGCATCAGCATCTGGATACAGGTGCTGTGCGCGCCATTATGATGATTGAAGTGGTGGGCAAGTCGACCGCCCAGGTGATTAATAAACTGCGTGGTATTGCCGAACTCACCAGGCTGCACACCACCAACGGTGCCTGGGATCTGGTGGCTGAAATTCAGGCCGCCGACCTTCCCACTTTTGACGCCGTGCTTCGGCAAGTGCGGGAAATTGACGGCATTCTGAATAGCGAAACCAGTATTTTATTGTCGACGATTTAACATGGTGATAACGCCAGCACACCAGGCTCTGCGCCTACCTCAGATTCACTGCGAATGACGACAATTCACCTCAATTCGGCAAAATAACCGCGTTTCACCGCATTTCACTGTAATCTCCCGCGAAAACTTACTGAGTCGCGGTTCTGTTTGCAGTAATAGCTTTGCTGGTAGAAGTCAAAAACGACCAGACCGGCAGCTGATTGTTCATCAACAACAAAAAGCCACCTTGCGGTGGCTTTTGATTTTAAGGTTATAACCCGGACGTGCTATTACTCCAGCGCGTATCTCATGCCCAGCGTCAGACGCGGACCATATTGACGGGCAAACAGGAACTGCTCTTCGTAACGGCCATAACCGCGTTCGGTTTCATCGTTGAGGTTAATACCTTCAAAGAATACCGTCAGCTCTGGTGTTACATCGTAGTTCACGCTTAAATCCCACTGGCCATAACTCTTGGCAAATTGTGGTGGAGCGTCAGATGAACCCTGCGCCTGACCGACCCCAATCAGGTATTTGTCACGCCAGGTGTAAGTGACTTTCACCGACCAGCCGTAGTTTTCATAAAACAGCTGTAAGTTAGCCGAATCACTTAAGCCTGTCAGCGGCGCCTGTTGTTGCAGGCTGTTTACGTCAAACTCCACGTCACCCTGTACAAAAGTGGCGTTAGCACCGACACCAAAACCTGTGTCCCACAGCAGGTGCTGCATCGCCAGCTCAAAACCGTCCACCGATTTGCTGTCGGTATTGGCCGGCTGGCTGATATTCCACACCATCAGCGGATCATCAGCAGCTGGCTCAATTTTGCCTTCGCTGTTGCCATTGCCATTAGCCAGCATCTGCTCAAAAATAGCGGTGCTGGTCGGTTGCTCGCCACGGGCGGTAATATCGGCCACTGCTTTTAAATAACGGGGGCCATTTAAAATATCACGCAGTCCTTCAATGGTGGTTTCGGTAATAGTGGTCTGGATAAAGTTATCCACGTCTTTCTTAAACCAGCCCACTGCGGCATAACTGCCTTCGGCGTAATAATATTCCAGGCTTAAATCCAGGTTGGTGGATTCAAACGGCAATAAGTTGGTATTGCCCTGACTGCCACTGCGTGCGCCCGGTTTTGGACTGCCGCTTAAACTTCTGCCACCGGCCAAAAAGCCCAGTGGTGCACGGGAAATACTTTTACCCCAGGAGAAACGACCGATCAGATCGTCGGTAATTTCCGCTTTTAAATCAAACATCGGCAGCACAACGTCGTGCTCACCCTGTTGTTCCAGGAAGTTGGCCGAGCCACCTTGCTGGTACTGGGTGATCCACTCAGAAGCACTTTCCCAGTTCACCTGAGTTTCCACACGCTGACGCACTAAACTTGTGACGTCGGTTTTTTCGTAGCGTACACCCACATTCAGCCACATAGGTGTGGCAAGCAATTCCCCTTCCCACTGCGACTGCAGATACACAGAATCGGTTTTTTCTTCTACGCTGCTTTCGCTGTCGATGCCGTCAAAATAAGGGTCGATTGAATACACATCACCGCCCATCACAGCTGAAGTCAAAAACGCCAGCTGACGTGCGACTGCTTCATCAAAATTGTAGCTGTAGTAATAATGCGGTTTCAGCGCACTGCCGCCGCCATTAAAGCTGTCGAGGAAGTTGCTGGTGCTGTGACGCACAAACATCGAATCCGGGAAAATCTGCGGATAAGCCGGGTTAAAACCAGGGCCACCGCGCAGTCCACTCCAGCCCTGATAGCCGCCCATGGTTTGTTCAGTGCGGGCTACACCAAAATCAACTTTGGTTAACGGCAGACTAAACACATTGTTCATCCACTGGCCGTCCAGCTGCAGCTGTTTAATGCTGGCTTCACCGGGAGAATGAATAAACTGGCTGAAGTTAGAATCAATTTCGCCGGCTGTTAACTCATCTGTGCCGTTTTTCCAGTACACCATGGCATGCGGAATTTCGCCCTGACGGAAGTCGTACACTTTACTCAGCAGCTGATCTGACCCCAGGATCACCTGACCCTGACTGCCCAGGCCCTTGTCGGCACCGTTGTCGGTTTTATTGCTGGAGTCGTGGTAATCCAGACTCAGGCTTAAATCGTCATTGAGTTGCCAATCGAGGTTTAAACCCACAGAGTCGGCTTTGACTTCAGTGCTGCCTTTATTGGCAGTAAAAGAGCCGTCGTTACCGCCGATATCGGCATACAACGCGGTACCGTTGCTGTCGAGCTCGTAAGCGTTAATATTGCCGCCAAATTCGTTCCAAATACCCCAGCCAATACTTTCGCTGCCGGTCATGGCGCGGCTGGCGGTGTAATCCAGGGTGGCTACAAAGTTGTCGACAGGCGCAAACTGGAACGTCAGCTGACCGTTGCTGCGCTCACGCTCAACATCTTCAATGCTGTAGTTCATGTCTTTGGGGAAATAATAATTGCCGCTGGGCTTGCCATCCGCGCCCACTGGCCGGGCATCCTTGACTTTATCGGCCGCTAAATTATTGGGCAGTGCCACATTGGCCTGCCAGCCCTGAATATTGGCTTGTTGTTTCTGGAAATCACGTTCCTGATGCGACAACGACAAAGACACACCAAATTTGTCATCCAGCAGTGTGTCGCTGACCACCAGCGCCAGCTCAGGGGTGACATCATCACCCTTCTCATTGGAGCTGTCGTAAATACCTTTGACCGAAGCCGACGCATGCAAACCAGGGTTATTCAAAGGTTTTGTGGTAATAATATTGACCGTTGCCCCCAGGCCACCACTTGGGTTTTCGGCGCGGGCGGTTTTATACACTTCTAAGGCGCTTACACCTTCAGAAGATAAATTTTCCAGATTATAAGAGCGGGTATAACCTGTGCCCGGCATCTGGCGGCCGTTTAAAGTCACCAGGTTAAAGTCGGGGCCAAAACCACGTACTGTGATCTGGCTGCCTTCACCATTGGCACGGCTAACCGACACACCGGTAATACGCTGCAGCGATTCAGCCAGGTTGGTGTCGGGGAACTTGCCCATTTCTTCAGCAGAAATAGCGTCGACCACACCATTGGCTTCACGTTTAATATCCATTGAACGGATCAAACTGCCACGAATACCTTTAATTTCAATAACTTCTACTTTTTCTTCGGTTTTTGCCGTCGCGGTGGCATCCGTTTGCTGCGCGAAAGCAGGCCAGGACAAGGTGCCAGCCAGTGCCAGCGACATGGCTGTCGCCATGCGGCTTTTTGTGAAAATTGCTGTATGCATAATTCAACCTGTGATGTTGTTGCTTCCCAAAGCCGTTTTTTATCTGGTGCCTATGGCACTTTGAGCTTTGGTCGCGGATCTCTTCTAACCACAGGCCCGGCCAGTGCCGGCCTGTGGTGATATTGTTTTGTTCTGCTGCTGTTATTCAGCCGCAATAGCCACATTGTCCAACCGGTACACGGCGCCGTTGCCCATGCCCCAGGACGGGAATACCATCAGCACGTCAATGGCGCTGACATCCAGGCCTTTATCGGCTAAGTCTTTCAGTTTAAAGGTGTAAGTCTGCCACTGACCTGTCACAGGATTTTTGCCTTCCAGACTGTCGCTCAGTTTCAGCTCTACGGCGCTTGCTGCATCAAAAGCTTCAATTTTAAATAACCACTGGGCGTCCGGATTGGACGGAGGCGTGATCACTTTCAGCTCAAAACGCACCACTCCCGTTGCCAATAAGGCGGTGGCGTCGTAATACACTTTGTCGTCCGCCAGCAGACCCATCACTGTAGGCGCAGCGCCAATCACAAACTGAGCAGCTTTACCGTGTGCGGCGTCGTCATCTTCCACTGTTGGGGTTGAACCACCACAACAATCCCAGATTTTCCACTGCGCTGCAGCAGCGTCGGTGAACAGTTGCAGGCCCAGTGCCGGCGTTGCTGTTGGGTCATAAAAACGGGCGTTATCAATACGATACACTGCACCATTACCTTCACCCCATGCCGGGAATACCATCACCACGTCTATGGCGCTGACATCCAGACCTTTGGCGGCTAAGTCGGCAATTTTAAAAGTGTAGGTCTGCCACTGGCCTGTCACAGGCGCTTTACCTTCGGTACTGGCAGTTAAATCCAGCTCAACAGCTTCGGCACCATTGTTCGACTCAACTTTAAATTTCCAGGCTGTGGCCGGATTGGCAGTGCCGCTCACCACTTTCATTTCAAAGCGCAGTACTCCACCTTGTAAAATGGCTGTGGCATCAAAAGGTTTGTTACCACCACCGTTGGCAGCACGGGTAATAAAGCCCATCACTGTTGGCGTCGCACCAATTTTAAATTCAGCGGTCATGCCGTGTGCTTCATCGTCCATCTCTTCGGTTGGCGTTGAACCACCACAACAATCCCACATAGGCCAGTCGAGGTTTTTCTGATCTTTAAACAGCACCAGCTCAGGTGAAGAGGCACCGGCAATTTTTACGTCATCAACATGGTAGACCGCACCTTCACCACTGCCCCAGGCCGGGAAAATCATCACAACGTCGATAGCGGATAAATCCAGACCAGCGTCAGCCAGTTTTTTCAGCGGGAAAGTATAGGTTTGCCACACACCCACCTGTGGGGTTTTGCCTTCGGTGCTGGCAGTAATATCGAGCTCAACGGCAGTAGCGGCATTGTTGCTTTCTACTTTCACTTTCCAGGCGGCGCCCGGGTTATTCGGTGCAGACACCAGTTTCATGGCAAAACTTAAGCTGCCTTTATCTAAAAGTGGCGAGGCGTCAAAGGGTGAAGGTGCACCGGCCGGGTCTTTAATAAATTCAGCGCGGCTGATAAAACCATTCACTGTTGGTGAAGCGCCTACTTTAAATTCCATCACACCACCACGGCCTGAGTCATTCACCACTGTTGGTGTGCTACCACCACAGCAGTCCCAGCCTGGCCAGCTTGGGTTGACGACATTGTCAAAAATGGTCAGGTTACGGGCCACGCCATCTGAAGGCGGTACCGGAATTGGCGCTTTACCTTCGACTAAAGCGTCGTCGGCTTTGTCATAACCAGCTCTGATGGTTTCACAACCCTTGCCTGTTGCCGGGTTAGCTTCACACTGGAATACCCGAACATAATCAATGATATAAGCCTGACCATTGGCAAAAGCTGCCGGGTCTATCCCTTTGTTATTGACGTTTTCCGGCCAGTTACCGCCCACGGCCTGGTTTAAAATCAGGAAAAACTTCTGATCAAAAGGTGCGGTATTCCAGAAGGTGGTCAGTTTACCGGTGATTTGGTCGTAATATTCGGCAAACCAGCCCCGGTGTTTTAAACCCACAGCCTGTTGTTTGCTGTTAAAACGCACTTCTGACTGACGTTGTGTGGCGTACAGATAGTCGTCGACATACCAGCGGATCTCACCCTGTTGCCATTCCACGGCATAAGTGTGGAAGTCATCGGCCGGGTTTTTACCGCCAGGCAGTGCATAAGCTTTGCCTGAGCTGACGTTGTTTGGTGCAGATTTACCATAATGCAAGGTACCATGCACAAAAGCTTCTGGTTTACCTTCGGCGCCGGGCGTTTTCAGGTTCACCGCTTCCATAATGTCAATTTCGCCCGAACGCGGCCATTCGCCATACACTGAGTCTGTAGGCATCATCCAGAATGCCGGCCAGCTACCCTGACCTGCAGGCAGTTTGGCGCGCATTTCAAATCGGCCATATTTAAAGTCAGCTTTGTTTTTGGTGGTGAGGCGGGCTGATGTATATGGTTTTTCCGCACCCTCAGGTGCTTTTTTTGCCACTATGTTCAGCATACCTTCTTTGATAAAGGCGTTTTCCGTGCTTGCGGTATAACATTGTTTTTCGTTATTGCCACCGCCGGCACAGTTGACTTCAAAGTTCCACTTTTTATCGTCCACCGTTGGACCATTAAACTCGTCACTCCAGACTAAACTCCAGCCTGTCGCGGGTTTGCTTACATCAACTGCAGTGAGATCGGTGTTGGTTTCGCTGCCACCACCACAACCCCACAACAGCGCAGGCAACAAGCCAGCCCAGCAGGCACCGGCCAAAGGTGTTCGTTTTTTCATGTCGCTTGTCCTGTTAATTTATTTTTTTATGCCACAGCACCGCATGGCGGCACTGTTGGTACAACACTGATGTACTTTCAGCGGTTCTTCAGTAGTTCTGTTGCCTGATAATTTTCTGAAAGCGCTTACAGAGAGTATTTGCATAAAGACAGAAGGTCAATAAAACGACGGAATTTTTTCTGAAAATTTGTGAGAGACAATTGCAGGAAATGATGAAAATTGAAATCAAGAACATGATTTATAATGATTTTTATGAATTGTGATTGATGGTGTTTGATTCCCTCTTTTCAGCAAAAGGTGCTGGCGGTAATAAATTCATCCCGTATTATCAGCGATGCAATGATTTTGTTGAATTTATGTAAGAGCATCCACCATAATCGGGCAAGCTTTCAGCGGCTTTATCCGCAACGGCTTGTCATCATTCATCAATTAGGGAACTTAATATGGCACTGAATATAAGTTTTGAACTGCAGGAGCAAGACCTCGAATACTTCCGCAACATTATGCAGAAAACCCAGCAATCGGTAAGTCAGCTAAGCCAGGCCGAAGTACTGGCAGCTGCCCGTGCGCTGGCGGGTGAAGTCAAACATCAGGTGCCGGACTTTGTCGCCAGCCGCCTGAAACAGCTTGAGCTGTTGGTGGCGATGGTGGAAGACAGTGAATGGGATTTAACCGCAGAAGAAAAACTGGATGTGTTGTCGGCTTTAGCCTATTTCGCCAAACCAGAAGACCTGATTGCCGATCATTTACCTGTGCTGGGCTTTCTGGATGACGCCATTATGATTGAGCTGGTGGCGCAGGAACTGGCTGAAGATTTACAGGCTTACACCGAGTTTTGTCAGTATCGCCAAAACGAAATCGAACGCCGTGGCGCAGAAGCACAAACCAGTAAAGCTGACTGGCTGGAAAGTAAACGCCAGGAGTTACAATCCTGGATGCGCCGCCGCCGCGCAGAAAAACGTTCAAGCCGCAGCAGCAGCGGTTTCCGTTCAGTGTTTTCGTTCCGCGGTTAAGCAATAGCCTTCACAGCGTTCAAAAGCTGAGCAACAACACAGTTTTGTGTTGTTGCTCACCGAGTTCCACAAACCTGAAAGCTTTGCTGCTTCAACCAGCCCGTCACAAGCTGATTTATTTGTCTGTATTCTCTGCATCAGTCAAAACAACGCCCAACAGCCCCTGCAGCAACACCGGATTTTGGCTATTAAATAGGCGCTCCGGGCGGCAACTCTTTAGGTACAAACACCGGCTGCCACTTGCCACTTTGCAGATATTGTTGCCATTGGCTCAGCAGCAACTGCTGGCTGGCATTGGACTGCTTCTGTAAAAACACCGCAAGCCGCATCAGCTCTGAGCGCACTATAGCGCGGGCTTCCGGCGCAGTGTCAGCTGCGGTCAGACTTTGCATCAGCTGATAAAAAGCCACATGCCCTACCCTTTGCTGCACCAGTGCTTGCGGTGATGACCCTGCCTGCTCTTCTGCCGGCCATGGTTGCCTGAGGGTGGCATCCAGCAACTTTGCCAGCATTGGCTGCAGCTGTTGCTGACCGCTTAACCTGTTTAACCGCTGTGGGTGTAACAACAAGCTTAAACTATGGTTGGCGGCAGCTTCAGCAGCGCTTATTGGGTCAAAGGCCAGGCCATAACGGCCGTGAAAACTTTCCCGGCCATCACTGTCGCCAAAAGCTTTGGGCGGAATAAGGGCCAACAGCTCAGGTGGCAGCAGCAGATAATCCGGCTTTATCGTGGCTAAAATGGCATCCAGCGCCTGTTGCTGTTTATCAGGTTCAACCCACTGAAATCCTTTGGCATTTTCATAATCACCTTTGAGTTCATACTGATAATAAGCACCAGCTATCAGTTTTACCGCGGCTTCCACCTGATAACGGTGCAGTGCATAAATCGGCACTAAGGCTTCCTGCAAAGCTGACAGCGGTTGCCCGGCGCGGATATTGTTCAGGCCAAACTGTTGTAGCGCCTGCTTGCGCACTTCACCAAGCCGCCTGAGTTCAGCCACAGCATCAGAGCCGTTGTCCCATAAATGACCTTTAGCACTGACGCCGCCTTGCGGGCGTGCATCTTCGTCGGCCATATATTCCAGGCCTTGTTGTTTCGCCTTTTGCACCAGCGCCAGGCGCTCTGCGTCAGAATGGTCGCCATACCCATAAGCGATGGCGTAATAATCCCACTCACCCAGGCCCTCGCGGTAGGCATTGTCGAGCCTGATATGGCCATTTCGCAGGTCCACCAGCGGATGCGGGTAGTCCATCACCGTAGAGCGGCCATTGGCACTGCCGGCAAAATTGTGAATTAAACCCAGGGTGTGGCCCACTTCGTGCGCTGACAATTGCCGGATACGCGCCAGCGCCATTGCTTTGGCTTTGCTGGTGTCAGCACTGCCGTTTTGTTGATAAGGAGCAGTCAGGCCAGTGGCTATCAGGAAATCCTGCCTTACTCTGAGCGATCCTAAAGTGACATGGCCTTTGATAATTTCGCCGGTACGGGGATCGGTCACGCCATAGCCGTAAGACCAGCCGCGGTTGGCTCTGTGTACCCACTGAATGACGTTATAACGCACATCCATAGGATCGGCATCTTTAGGTAAGTCCTTAACCTGAAACGCATTTTTATAACCAATTTTTTCATAAGCACTGTTCCACCATAAAGCGCCTTCTTTCAGTGCAGTGCGCACCGGCTCTGGCACGCCCGGGTCCAGATAATAAATAATGGGCTCAACGGCCTCGCTCAGTGTGGCCTTCGGGTCTTTTTTCTGCAGTCTGTGCCTTGGCAATAATCGCTGGGTAATAGGTTCGTCAAAGGCCGTGGCGTAGTCCATATATTCCACTTTCCAAAAACCCGAATAAGGATGAAAACGCCGTTTTTGGTAACCCTCTTCCGGCAAAGCCACCAACGAATGATGCAGATGAACAGTGATGGCATCAGGTGCTGGCGTCACCTGAGTAACAAATTCACCGGCTTTACTGCCGCTGTAAGTCACCATAGCTTCAAGTTCAGTGTTGCGGGGGAAAGCTTTACTGCGTGCTAAATACACGCCGCTGCGTTTTGCATCCGGGGTATAACTGCCCTGATTTTGCGCCAAAAGCCTGCTGCTGATTTGATGAATATCTGACCATAAAAATTCGCTGTAATCGACCAGCAGCTGGCCTTGTTCAGCGGCCACTACAGGTAAGCCAGCAAGCACTGAACTGGCAAAAGCTTCTTCCACACTCAAGCGCTCGGCAGCATTTGCTGATTCAGCACGGTAATAGGTATTCAGCTGTTTTAGCATCACTTTATTGCCGAATTGTTCAAACTGCACCAAGCGGGTATCTCCCAGCTGACCGCGGTCTAAACCGATATCATTGGAACCCAGACCGCGCGGTAGCGAACTTTGAAAAATAAAGGGCTGATTAAGCTTATCAACCTTCAGATACACTTTGTCCTTGCGCTCATCATAATAAAAATCAAAGTAGCCCAGCTGCTGTTTCATACCTTTGGTAAAAGTTGCCACAGTGGGCAGTTGATCCTGCGTGACCGCGGCACCTGACAGAGCCAAATTGCTCAAAGCAACAGTATTGGCGTAGCTATAAAAACCTGCTGTCAGCAGCAGCAAGCCGGTTAAAGGCACAAGTTTCATCCGGGTTCCTTTTGATTTTTTAAACATTCGGGTTTGATGGTTCTGCTGTTGTGATTGGCGCAGCCTGTGTTTGGCTCGGGTCAGATGCGCACATGGTGTTTTGTATACAAAACACCATATAACGGCACGACATGGCTTTAAAGGGCTTTTTTTGCCAATAGGATCAATGCAGTAGTTTTGGCGATAAAAGCCGGATTTTTATCGCCCCTGCAAACCACTTAAGAGAAAACCAGCCAAGGGAAAACCAGTTAACGGAGCCCGGTCAGATAGAAATCGTTTGCCGGAATAGAAACTTAATTAAACTCATGGTGCCGGTCTTTGGCCCTGACATAATCGCGGTAACCAACACAACAGAGCAGCACAAGCAACAGCACACTGTATTCCACCCCATTACGGCCGGCGCCAACCACAAACCAGCCAAAAGGGGCATGCACCAGCACCAGGCCAGTGGCATAAATCAGCACAAAACCAACACTGAGCTGCCATAACCATTTGCCGGCGGCATAGAGCAGAGTTGCGATAATTTCATACGCTGTGACAAAAGCCGCCAGATAAAAACCAGCCGGCAGGCCCTGGCTGGTCAGCCAGTCGCCAAATGGCAGTACACCACCATTTAACCAACGGGTCCAGCCGTGAATGGCCAGTAGCAGCGCCAGCGTTAACCTTAATACCAACCACAGGCGTTTTTCAGTGCGTCCGACAATATCCGTAAACATGCAAATCCCCTTCTGTACTGCAACAAGCCGCGAGCCTTGTCAAAGTCAAAGTTGTGCAACGCCGATAAAGCGCTGATTTGTATTTATTTTGCCTCTAAGCAAAGCACGTTCACCGCTGCTATGCCAGCAAAAAAACCATAGCCTGTGCTGCGGCAACAGCACTCAGTTGCCACCAAGGGTGCTTAACAATGGAGAACTGCAACCAGATTTATCGCAAAAAAAAACCGCAGCCGAGGCTGCGGTAAAACGGAGATAAACAGAAGTTAGTTACGGATCAGATAGTCAAAAGCACCTAACGAAGCGGTTGCACCAGAGCCCATCGCGATAATAATTTGCTTAAAGGGGCTGTTGGTGGCATCACCAGCTGCAAACACACCTTTCATCGATGTCTGACCATGAGCGTCGACAATAATTTCACCACGGTTGGTTAACTCTACGGTGCCACGCAGCCATTCGGTATTTGGCACTAAGCCAATCTGGACAAAAATACCGGCCAGCGCCACATGTTTGGCTTCACCTGTAACCCGGTCTGTGTAGTTAATACCTGTCACTTTGTTGCCATCGCCCAGCACTTCGGTACTTTGTGCATTCAGGATGATGTTTATATTGCCCATCGACTGCGCTTTTTTCACCAGCACAGCGTCAGCACGCAGTTTGCTGTCAAATTCCAGCACTGTAACGTGCTCAACTATACCGGCTAAGTCAATGGCCGCTTCAATACCAGAGTTACCACCACCAATCACAGCAACACGCTTGCCTTTAAACAGCGGACCATCACAGTGCGGGCAGTACGCCACACCACGGCCACGGTATTCTTTTTCACCAGGCACGTTCATTTCTCTCCAGCGTGCGCCTGTAGAAAGAATAACGGTTTTGGATTTCAGCACAGCACCATTGGCGAGCTCCACTTCAAACAGTTCATTTTGCGACAGTTTTACCGCTTTTTGGCTGTTCATAATGTCCACTTCATAGTGGCGTACATGAGCTTCCAGGTTAGCAACCAGTTTTGGCCCTTCGGTTTCTTTCACTGAAATAAAGTTTTCGATGCCCACTGTGTCGGCCACCTGACCGCCAAAACGCTCGGCAACCACACCGGTGTTTAAACCTTTACGGGCTGAATAAATAGCGGCTGCAGCACCAGCAGGGCCTCCACCAATCACCAGCACATCAAAATTGTCTTTTTTCGCCAGTGCTTCGGCCTGACGGCTGGCAGCATTGGCATCCACTTTGTTCAGAATATTGCCAAGGCTGATGGCGCCCTGGGAAAACTGCTCGCCGTTTAAGAACACTGTTGGCACCGCCATAATATTGCGGCTGCTCACTTCCTCCGGGAATACGGCACCATCTATCATATTGGTTTTAATGTTCGGGTTAACCGCCGCCATCAGGTTCAGTGCCTGCACCACTTCAGGGCAGGTCTGGCAGCTGAGCGACACGTAAATTTCAAAATTTAAATCACCTGGCAGCAACGCAATCTGCTCAAGCACTGCAGCTTCTTCTTTAATAGGGTGACCGCCAGAGTGCAGCAGCGCCAGCACCAGAGAAGTGAACTCATGGCCCATAGGCACACCGGCAAATGTAATTTCAGTGCCTTTGGCTTGTGAGCGCACCAACATAGACGGAATACGTTTGGCTGTTGGGTTGTCGGTGACCACAATCAAGTCAGATAAAGTGGCAATATCCAGTGCCAGGGCTTTCAGTTCCTGACCTTTTTCGCTTTGGTCAACCGCCAGAGACAACTCAACCGGTGTTTTTAAGTTTTGCAGGTAGCTACGCAGCGTATTTTTCAGGTTGTTATCTAACATCTTTTAATTCCTTATGACACTGTGACAAATAAGTTTGGCTTTGGCCCTGAGCGCCGCTGCAGCTTTTCTGCAGCACCACTCCTGAAGTTGATAAATACATCATAACCAAAAATCCTGAACTCAAATAACGAATAAAACAAATGCAACCAATCTATAATTGCGATTAAAAATAACAACATCCATGGCAAAAAAGCAGTACTAAAAACAGCGCAGTGCACAAAACAAAAAAGCCGGAACAAGTCCGGCTTTTTTTCAGCTTGGGAAAGCTTAGATCTTACCAACCAGGTCCAGAGAAGGAGCCAGAGTCTTTTCACCCGGAGTCCATTTAGCTGGGCAAACTTCGCCGTCGTGGTTTGCAACGTACTGAGCAGCCTGAACTTTACGGAACAGTTCTGCAGCAGAGCGGCCGATACCCAGGTCATGGATTTCAGCAACTTTCACAACACCTTCAGGGTTGATCACAAAAGTACCACGCAGAGCCAGACCTTCTTCTTCGATCATCACGTCGAAGTTACGGGTAATTAAACCTGTTGGGTCAGCAACCATTGGGTAGTTGATTTTTTTGATGGTTTCAGAAGCATCGTGCCATGCTTTGTGCGTAAAGTGGGTGTCAGTTGATACTGAGTACACTTCAACACCGATTTCCTGGAACTTAGGATAAAAATCAGCCAGGTCACCTAATTCAGTTGGGCACACAAAAGTGAAGTCAGCCGGGTAGAAACAAACCACTGACCATTTGCCGATCAGATCTTTGTCAGAAACAGAAATGAATTTACCCTGATGGAAAGCCTGAGCGTTAAAAGGTTTGATTTTGCTGTTGATAATAGACATTCGTCATTCTCCATATTGTGGTTAAAATCCGGACTTTCTGCTTGAAAGTCTTGGCGTTGAAATCATAGTACCGCGACATGACAATTCGGCATAACGAATAAAATCAATATGCCTAATCGATAAAACTAATTAAAAGCGCAGTTCCTGAGCAAAGACAATGAAGCAGCGACACTTTAGCTTTGTTTGCCGACAAATCATAGTCCCCCCGCTATTTCGCCTGATTGCATTTTGCAGTAATCTTTAATCACAGCTAAGCTTGCATGCAGTTACTTACTGATAAAAATCACTTTTTTTCTAAAAATTGCAGCAATTGTGCAGATGAGGTCAAGGCTTGAGCCGACTAAAGTTAGATTTTAGTAAACTGTTTGAACTTCAGGTGCTGGTGATTGAATCCGATCAGGATTTATTGCACCTGATCCGGCAAATGCTGATTGGCCTTGGCATTAAAAATCTGACCAGCAGCCGCAGTGTCGACGAAGTGCTGAGCCAGAGTGAAAAACTGCCTTATGACGTAATTTTTCTCGATTATGGCGCTGACGAGAGTAGAACAGGCGCTGAAGTGGTTGAACAAATGATCAGCGGCGGCATTTTACCCAGCCGCACCCGACTGGTGTTATTGGCCAAACAAAACGACAGAGCCAAATATGCCATCGAATACCCCTATCATCAGGTCGAATATCTGGAGCGGCCTTTTAACAAGATGCATCTGGACCACGAACTGAAACAGCATGTGATGTTCAGTCACTGGCTCAAACCCATTCTGAGCCTGGCCGGTTTGCACAGATACGCCGACGCGCTGAAGCTTACGCGACACACCCAGCGCCAGCCAGTTCCGGCCGCGTTGCAGGCCGTATTGCAAAAACTGCAGGTGCAGCTGTTGCTGGATTTAGGCCAGTTTGATGCAGTGCTCCCCTTATTAAAAGCACCGCTTGCTGAAAAACACGGCTGGGCTTTGTGGGCGTTATTTAAAATCCGCTATGAACGTGGTGATATCGCAGCCTGTGAAGCTTTTTTGCAGGATCCATCTGAGGAGCTTGCCAAATACGAAGAACGCCGCGAACTATGGCAGATTTATCTGGCGATGCAACAACACGATTATGCCAAAGCCGCAGAGGTGGCCAGTAAAATTCCAAGTGTCGGCATGTCGATGAACATGGTGCGCTTAGTACAGCTGGTGCTGGTGCTGGCTGGAAAAACAGAACAAGCTTTTGAATTTATCGAGCGTAAGCAGCGCCTTGCCGCGAAAGGTGAAGTGTATTTACAACTGTTGATCGCCCAGGCCCGTTCTATGTTGTATCTGCTGACGCTGAACGAAGATGTGTTTAAAGCGCCGGTTTATCAACTGCAGTTAAAGCAGCTGTTGCAACAAATCAGCGACGACAAAGACCTGCCGCTGGTTGAAAGCCAGTTGATATTGCTCAAAGCACATTTATGTTGTTTTGAACATCACGAACAGGAAGCCCGCCTGTTACTTCAAACTTATCAGAAGCAACTGTCTGACAATGCCTCGCTGGCTGAACTTTGCCATGCAGCTGTGGTGTATGCAGCAGTGCACGACATGCATTCGGTCGTTGATTATCTGTTTTTAGCCAGTAAACAGCTGCATCAGCTGCCGGATAACAGCAGCAGGGTTTTTGCAAGTTGCCTGTATCGTCATGCTTTTGATCTGATTATCGACCCGAAAGACAGAGCTGCGACTTATGCTGAACTGGCCAAAAGGTATCTGCAGCAAAATGAACTGCGTCTGGCGGCTAAAATGTTTTATTTTGCCCATCAGCTCGCACCAGAGCAGCCACTTTATCTGCAATCCTTACAACAACTGTTACAAAAACTCGATTTACCGCGTTTTCGTACTGTGCTGCGAAGCGCTGGCTAAGCTTGCCGCCCTTCGCCCGACTTGACTCAACAAGTGCCGCCAGCATTTGTCAGCTCAATGCTGGCTCAACATCGGTTGCCAGCAATACATCTTCATAAAAAGCCCCAAAAGGCAAACTTGGATGTTTTAACTGGATTTCCAGCACCCAGACGCCTGGCCTCGGTTGCCCGGAAAAATCACCTAAACTGCCGCCCTGATAGAGTTTGTGTGGGAAGTCACTTAACCTGTGGCCTTTAATGGCAAGATTCAGCTGATACCCCAGCGCACTGCACAGCTGCTCGGCATACTGGTATAAAGCTTCGCCAGTCAGGCCCAAATCCAGCCAACGTTCGCGCACCTGTTGAAAAATCAAAGCAGCAGCGTCGGCACAACGTTGTTTTTCTTCATCCTGCCCAAGCACAAAGGTAGCGCCAACATCAGCTTCGTGGCCCTCAAACACCGGGCCTATATCAATAAAAACAATGTCATCTTCAGCTAAGCTGATACTGCGATCTGAGGGCTCATCATAAGTTTTGGTGGTATTCATGCCAAAACGGATAATCACCGGATGCCACAACCTTTGTGCACCATGTGCCATTAAAATCTCTTTGCCAAGCAACACTGCATCTGCCTCGCTGATGCCGGGCTTTAATGCTTGTTGTATCGCCTGCAGCGCCAGCCAGGCTTTATGCTGCGCCTGCTGCATTAACTGCAAAGAAAAATCCGGCCCTACCCGCTCTTTACTGTGCCCAGCACCTGCAGCTGTTAGTTCTAATGACATCCTATTCTCCCGTGCTTTGAAGGCATCAACTGAACCTGCAATCTTTGTTACTGCTGTCGCGGCTGAAAAAGCGGTAAGCACAATACAGCACAAAAAACGCTGTGTGCTGAACAGTTAATCCGCGTTTTCAGCAAAATAAAAAACTGCGCTACCTTAACCCGACAATAAGCTGCTGCAAAGCACCTTGCACCAACCCAGTGGGTACTTTTAGGAACAAATATCTAAAAATCAAAACCTTAGATTATGTTTGCCGCCGAAGTCCCCTGGTTTTTTTCCTTGCATTTGCCGGCAAAACCAGCTTTGATAACCAAAGAACTTTTGTTGTGATGTAAAAATGCCGCTGCTAATTACTGAGACAAAACCAACTGTTGTCAGGCCACTGCCTTGTGGTCTTGCACTGTTATGGGCGCTTAGCGTCAGCTGTTTTCCAGCCAGCGCGGCCAACGTGTATCAATACACCCAGAAAAACGGCGTAGTGGCGTTTTCCGACCGGGCACCTATTAATCAGCCTTATAAACTGCTGAAGTTTGATTGTTACGCCTGCCGGCCTGACTCCAATCTGGACTGGCAAAAAACCCGGCTTATTGCCGATAAGTTTACCGATAGTATTGAAGTAGCCGCCAATACCCACCAGCTGGATCCGGCTTTGATCCGCGCAGTGATCCACGCCGAATCCGGTTTTCAGCCAAGAGCTGTGTCCAAACAAGGCGCACGCGGTTTAATGCAGCTGATGCCGGCAACTGCACGTGAACTTGGTGTCAAAAACAGTTTCGACAGCCACAGTAATATTCTGGCCGGTAGCGCTTATCTGGCAAAACTTCTGCAAAATTTTAATGGTGATATCCGTTTAGCCAGCGCTGCCTATAACGCCGGCCCTTCAGCCGTTGCCAAATATGCCGGCATTCCGCCTTATGCTGAAACCAAAGCTTATGTCAAAAGAGTGGAAATTCTGTTTAAGCGATATCAGCAACTCGCCAGACAACAAGCCAGAGCAGGTTAACATCAGCCTGTCGCTGGCTATTTTATTGCAGGCAAAAAAGTGGTGAAAATCACTAATTTTTAATATTTTGCTTCCCCTTCCGCAGCGATCCAAAAATTAAGCAATTGATTTAAAAGGGTTTAAATCATGGCATCTAATTTGCGTTCCCGTGACATTCAAACTCCACAAGGAATTGTTATGACAACTAAAATAAATCGTCTGAACCTTATTAAACCTGTTGCTTTTGCCGTTGCTGCCGCCGTTTTTTTAAACGGTTGTATTATTCACGTCGGTGGCCCGGGCTCGGCCTCGCTGGATCACTCCGAACAGGTGCTGACACTGGATGCCACCAATTTAAAACAACTGCAGGCCGACACTGGCGCCGGAGCTTTAATAATTCAGGGTGAAGCCGGCCGGACTCAGATTGAAGTGGTGGCACAAATTTATAACAACGAAGAATCGGAACTGATATTAACACTGGAAAAACAAGGAGATGCTGCCAAACTGGTCGCCGATTTTGACCGCAGCTTTTCTTATGGCAACAGCCCTTATATTGATTTAGTGGTCAAAGTGCCGGCCAGTTTTGCGCTGACTTTAGACGACGGCTCTGGTGACGTTGATATTAAAGGCTTACAAGGTGCACTTCGGATTGACGATGGCTCAGGCGACTTATTTGTGGATAACGGCGCCAGCCTTGTGCTTGACGACGGCTCAGGGGATATCCGCATCAGCGATATTCAGGGTGATGTGAAAGTTGATGATGGTTCAGGCGATATAAACATCAGTAAAATCAGCGGCATAGTCACCATTGAGGACGGCTCTGGCGATATCAGAGTTGAACAAAGTTTGGGTTTAACCATTGATGATGACGGCTCAGGCGATTTAAATATCAATCAGATCAACGGTCCGGTGAACATTGCCGAAGATTAATGCCAAATCCTGGTAGATTTAAAGCGACAAGCTGGGCGTCACTTGCAATGCCAAATGCCCTTGCCGGTTATAAACGCTGCCCGTCTCAGCAGCGCAGCAGTTAGCTTTACAATACAGACTAAATAAGCGGCAATTTTTTGCCGCTTATTTGCCTATTTAAGCAGCATATTGCGCCATCCTTAGGTAAACTCTGTAAGTTACCCCTCAGAGCGCGGAGTTTTACCATGGCCCTTACCATTTCCAGTTATGTGCAGTCGGTGCAGAGCAGTCAGCTCAACGCCAGTCAGAATGTGTCTGCCAGCCAAAGTACAACTCAGGCAACAACCCAAGCCACAACACAGAACTCTGCCACAGCCTCCAACCGCAGCCGTGAAAGCGAACGTTATACCGCAGTACAACAAAGCCAGGCCAATGCTAAAACAGCCATCAGCGCCGCCAGCAGCGCCAATAAAGAAATTGGCAACAGCTTAAAACAAGTGCGCGAAGTCGCCACTCAACTGGCCGATGACAGCATCAGCAGTAAAGAGCGTGAGAAGCTGCAGGCGGATTATCAGAAACTCAGAGAAAACATTGTCGCAAGCCAGGACAAAGCCACAGTTAAAACCGGTGAAAGCAAAACCAATTTGCTGCGTGATGATAAAAATATGAGTGTGTCCACCAACACCAGAGGTGGTGAAATGGAAGTCGCCAGCAGCAAATCGGCCAAAAGCCTGTTATTACCGGAAAAAATCACTTCCTCAGCCCAAGCCAGAGCCTTACTCGATGGCAACGAGCAACAGGCGGGCTCACTGGCCAATGCCGAAAAAGTAACCAGCAGCACTGCCAGCAGGTTAAAAGAAGCCGACAAAGATATCAGTAGCCGTCTTGAAACCAGCACAGCTGTGGCAAAGTCGGTACAGCAACTGGAAAACGCCAAAAATGGCAGTGGTTCTTTATCGGCAGAAAAAGAACAACAAAAAGAAAAAGCACTGGAATTTGCCCGCTCGGCCGCTGAACGTATCAAAAGCCAGCTGGAAGGTTTGTCTGGCGGTAACAGCAAAAACAATAACAGTATATTGTCCTTATTTAGTTAACCTCTTGGCGCAGTGGCCTTAGCCCGCCAGAGGCATACAGTCACAACTGAACACAGAGGCGGCTTTGTTAATAAGCCGCTTTGTTTTAACCTCGATGCGGGGTTTTGACCCATAGCTTAACGCCACACAACCATTAAACTGCAACAGGCCAGCACAACAGAAAAAGATATGAAACAAGCCATTGAACGTTATCAACAACAAAGTGTGCTGGGGCTGCAGAGTAAAACGCTGGAGCAACAAATTTTTGCCAGATTATGTTATCAGCTCAGCCATTGTCTGGCCGGTAAAGATGAATTTGCCCGTTTACAGGTGATGGCCGACTGCCGGTTTT
>FWPV01005753.1_pt1 | contig 24475 bp, 15 predicted proteins | sample 2228371 | NCBI WGS metagenome assembly FWPV01 (sample SAMEA103939776, study PRJEB20133) | metagenome | reverse complement strand
GGCCGCATGGCTGTACTACGTGGGCGGTAGCCAGCAGGTCACGATCCACGGCAACACGGTGACGGGCTCCGGCCGCGACGGCGTGGACCTCTACTTGAGCGGCACGCCCTACGTCAACGCCTCCGGTGTCGACATCCGCCACAACGTGCTGGAGGGCAACGGCAGCGATCAAGACGACGCCGGCCTGCGCATCTGGAGCGACTACTTCGGCCCCGGCAACAACCCCATCACCGTGCGGTGCAACACCATTTCCGGCAACACAGGTTATGGTGTGTTCCAGGCCGTGCAGTACTACGCTTCAGTTGCCGATCTCGGCACCGTGGACGACGGCGACGGCGACCCCGACTCCCCCGGCTTCAACACCATTTTCGACCACGCCTCTGGGTATGACGTGTACAACGCCGACGGGGAGCAGATCGTCAGCGCCGAGGGGAACTACTGGGGCGGCGGTGCACCCAACGTGTGGGGCAATGTCGACACCGATCCCGCCGGTACCGTGGACATGGCGGGAGGCGAGCTGCGTATTGCGGCCGCCCCGACCACCATCAACGAGGAGGCCCCGGGCAACGCGACGACGGTCACGGTGCGCCGGGAGATCTGCGCGGCGGGGACGGCCACCGTCGACCACACGACCCAGAGCGGCACGGCCACGGCAGGGGTCGACTTCGGCGCCGACGCGGCCACCCTGACCTTCCCGCCCGGCGTCGTGGGCCACCAGTTCACCCGCACCGTGACGAGCCTCGCGGACTTCATCGACGAGCTCGACGAGACCTTCAGCGTGCTCCTGCAGAACCCGGTGGGGGCCATCCTGGGTACTCCCTCCTCGCGGACGGTGACGATCCTCGACAACGACACGGCGGGGATCGTGGTGAGTCCCACGAGCGGGCTCGTGACCACGGAGAGTGGCGGCACGGCGCAGTTCACCATCGTGCTGACGTCGCAGCCGACGGCAAGCGTGGTGATCGGACTGTCCTCCTCGGACACCACGGAAGGGACGGTGGCGCCGACGAGCGTGACCTTCACGTCGGCGAACTGGAGCACGCCGCAGACGGTGACGGTGACGGGGGTCGACGACGCGGTGGTGGACGGGGATGTGCCGTACACGATCATCACGGCGCCGGCGGTGAGCGGCGATCCCAACTACAACGGCATGAACGCGGCCGACGTGTCGGTCACCAACCTTGACAACGACACGGCGGCTGCAGAACCGATTCCTACCTTGGGAGCGTGGGGTATGGCACTGTTGATCGGAGTTCTCCTGGTGCTCGGCTTCGGCCTGGCGCGCCGTCAGCGCGCGCTGGTGCCCCTGTGCATCGCCCTGCTGCTCGCCGGCACGGCGGCGGCCCAGGACGCAGCGGCGGGCAAGGGCAAGCCGGAGCGGCTGTCCACCGCGTCGGTGATCACCCAGGTTGCCGTGGCCGACGGGAATGTGCTCTTCAAACTCGAGGACGGCACCGAACTCACCGTGCCCGCCACGCGACTCCACATTCGCGATCGGCGCGCCGCCGCCCGGCCCGGCCCGCTGGCGGGGGCCTGGCGATCGGGTGAGGGTTTCCAGCGTGGCCGCATGCCGCGCCGACTGACCGCTGCCGATCTCGCCGCCGGCCAGGCGGTGGTGGTCACCGCCATCCTCGCCGAGCCGCGGGTGGCACGGATGGGCCACGTGGTGCTCTTCGACGATCTTACGAGCGCTCGCGCCATGCTGGCCCAGCGTTCCCAGCGGCGGCAGGGGCACGCTCCGAGCGTGGCGCCACAGCGGTAGGGCGGCCGTCCTCGCACCGAAAAGGGAACGGTCCGCCGGGGCTTCTGGTATCGTGCCGCCATGAAAACGACGCGGTGGGTTGCCGCAGCGCTCGTTCTTTGCGTTCTGGGATGCTCCCGCCCGCGGCCCAACCTGCTGTTGATCACCTTCGACACCACCCGGGCCGACCACGTGGGCTACGCCACTGACCGCGCGAACCGCACGCCTACCCTCGACGCGCTGGCGGCCAGGGGGACGTGGTTTGCCACCTGCATCGCGAGCCAGCCGCTGACGGTGCCGTCCCACGCGTCCATCATGACGGGGCTCTATCCGTACCACCACGGGGTTCGCAACAACGGGACGTACTCCCTGGGCGAGGAGGCGACCACCCTCGCCGAGCTGGCGCGCGAGGCCGGGTACGCCACCCACGCCATCGTCTCCTCCTTCGTCCTCGATAGCCAGTTCGGCCTCGACCAGGGGTTCGACGGCTACGACGACGATCTGGCCGGGGCAGCCAAGCCTGCTGCCTTCATGTTCCGGGAGATCAAGGCCGAGCGTACCGCCGCCAAGGCGGTGCGCTGGATCAAGGAGGAACGGCCCAAGGATCGGCCGTTCTTCCTCTGGGTGCACTTCTGGGATCCGCACGCCGACTACGATCCGCCGCGGGATGTGGCCATCCGCTTTCCGGGCGATCCGTACAGCGGTGAGATCTACTTCGCCGACCGCGAACTGGGCAACGTCATTGCCGCCCTCGGCGATCGCCAGCTCGACGACCGCACCCTCGTGGTCTTCGTCGGCGATCACGGCGAGGGGCTCGGCGAGCACGGCGAGCGCACCCACGGGATCTTCATCTATGACGCCACCGTCCACGTGCCCATGTTGTTCGCCGGCCCCGGCGTGCCGGTGGCACGACGCGTGGACGGCCTGGTGCGCACCGTGGACATCGTGCCCACGCTCATCGAGCTCTTGCGGCTGCGCAACCCCGGCACGCTGGACGGCGCGAGCCTGCGTCCACTGTGGCGCGGTGGCCAGGACGAGCGCTGGGCGTACAGCGAGACCTTCATCACCCGCTTCAACTTCGGCTGGTCGGAGCTGCGGGGGATCCGGACGGCCACGTGGAAGGCGATCCAGGCGCCACGCCCGGAGGTGTACGATCTCACTGCCGACCCCAGGGAGCGGACGAACCTGCTGGCGGGGGGCGCGAGGGTCCCCGAGGCCGTGTTGCCGCTGTTCAACGATCTCCGCCGGACGGCGGCCGAGGACCCCTTCGCCCGCGGCGGCCAGCGGGAAGCGAAGCTCGACCCGGAAACCAGGCGCAAGCTGGCCGCGCTGGGGTACGTGTGGGGGAGCGATACGGGCCGGGAGGGGCCCCGGGCCGACCCAAAGGATCGGATCGCTTTCTGGGACCGTTTCGAGCGGGCACAGGCGCTGATCCGACAGCGCGCGTACGCCGAGGCGATCCCGGCCCTCGACGCCCTCCTCGCCGAGGATCCGGAAAACGCGGTGGCGCTCCTCTCCCTCGCCAACGCCCTCTCCCACACCGGTGACCGGCAACGGGCGCTGGAGACCCTCCAGCGGGTGATCGCCCTCGACCCGACGCGCGAGCAACCGTACCTGGCCGCGGCCAAGCTCCTGCGCGAGCTGGGGCGGCGGGACGAGGCGCTGCAGCTCGTCCAGGCGGTGGTCGCCATGCAGCCGGAGAGTCCGGAGATCCTCCTGTCCCTCGGCGACGCCTATCTCGAGGACGAGCGATTTGCCGAGGCGGAGGGCTGGTTCCGCAAGGCGGTGGCCGCCGACCCGCACTCCATGACGGCCGCGGCGGGGCTCGGCAACTGCCTCAACCGCGCCGGGCGTCTCACGGAAGCGTTGGAGGTGTTGCGAGCGGCCCGCGAGCACGACCCCAGCCACCACACGGTGACCTACAACCTGGCGGTGGTGCTGGAACGCCTCGGCGATCAGCGGGGGGCCCTCGAGCTCTACCGCGTTGCCGTCCAGCTCGATCCCGACGACTCCATGAGCTGGAACAACCTGGGGTCGATCCTCGACCGCATGGGGCAGCGGGAGGAGGCGCTTCGGCACATCGCCCGGGCCCGCGAACTCGACCCCGAGAACGCGGAAGCGGCCTACAACCTCGGCGCCCTGTACGTGGCGGCAGGCAAGGCGGCCCAAGGTCTGCCGCATCTCGAGGCTGCCCTCGCCCTGCGGCCCTCCTTCCTGCAGGCAGCCGTCTTCCGCGCCCGCGCCCTGGAGGCGTTGCAGCAATGGCCAGCGGCGCTTTCGGCGTACCGGGAGCTGTCCAAGTCGAACCCGGCGGCGCTCTTGGGCGTGGCGCGGGTGGAGCTCGCCATGGGTCACGGGGAGGCTGCGCGGGCGGCGCTGGCGGCGGCCATCGAGCGGGGTGGCGACGGAGTCCGCACCGTCGCCCAGCGCGACCCTGCGCTCGGCCTCCTGCTGCGGGAGCGTCGGCCTTCGTGACCTCGCGCAGCAGCCAGGCACACAACGAGGGCGGGAATACCTTCCCGCCCTCCCTGTACTCTCGAACGAGAAAACCTTACAGCGTCTTGAGCATCTCTTCGGCCTCGTCGCAGGTCTTCCGGACGCCGGCCACGGACTTGGCGAGGGCTTCCTTCTCCTCGTCGGTGAGGTCGAGCTCGATGATCTTCTCGACGCCGTTCTTGCCGAGGATGGCCGGCACGCCGACGAAGAGACCGTGCACGCCGTACTCCCCCTCCAGCTTGGCGCAGACCGGGAGGATCTTGCGCTTGTCGAAGATCACTGCTTCCGCCATTTCGAGGGCTGCCCACGCCGGCGACACGAAGGCCGAGCCGAAGCCCAAAAGCCCCACCACCTCGCCGCCCGCCTTGCGCGTGCGCGCCTCGATCTTGGCCAGGGTGTCGGCGTCCAGGAACTTGGTCACGGGAATGCCGGCGATCTGGCAGGAGCTGCGCACCGGCACCATGTCGTCGCCGTGGCCGCCGAGGACCAGGGCGTTGACGTTGTCCACCGAGACGTTGGCGGCTTCGGCCACGAAGTAGCGGTAGCGCCCGGAATCCAGCACGCCGGCCATGCCCATGAGCTTGTTCTTGGGAGGGTTGAGGCGTCGGTCGAGGGTGTAGACGATGGCATCCAGGGGGTTGGCGATGGAGATGATCATGGCGTCGGGGCAGTACTGCTGGATCCCCTTGGCCACCTCGATGGTGACCTTGAGGTTGATGGCGAGGAGCTCCTCGCGGCTGGGGAACGTGCCGTCGGGGCGCGCCTTGCGGGGCACGCCGGCGGTGTTGATGACGAGCTGGGCACCGGCAAGGGCCGAGTAGTCCTTGGACCCCACCAGGCGAATGTCCCTGCCGATGGTGGGCAACCCCTCGGCGATGTCCAGGCACTTGCCAATGGCCACCGACTGCTTCTTGAGCACCTCTTGCCGTTCCGGCGGGTCGGCCGGGTTCGGCATGGGCGCCGGGTCGGTCACGCCGATCTCCCGCGCCAGGCCCCGCTGGGCGATCTCCTGCGCCAGTACCCCACCGATGTAGCCGCCACCAATGAGACCGATCTTCTCTAGCATCCTTGCCCTCCTTTCAGGCTCCTCGCCGAATGCGTTCGCGTTCACAATCGCAGATTCTAGCACTCCCGCCCGCGGGAGGCGGCAGGCGCTGCCGACGCGCGGCGCGAGGCCGCCGAGGGTCTCGCCGGGCGAGGGGAGGTCGCGGGGGGTGGTGGGGGCGGGCAGCTTCGGCTACCATCCCGACAATGCGTCGAGTCCGTGCTCTGGTCGTGGCGCTGGTGGCCGTCTCCCGCCTCGCCGCCGCTGGCGAAGGGCCGCCGCCGCTGGCGTGGGAGCTCGAAGGCCACACCACGCCCCGCGTGGTGTGGGCCAACATGAAGCGCGACGTGGTGGTCCGCCTGCGCAACGCGGGAACGTCGAGCTGGACGACGGAGGCCGGCGACCACCTCGCCTACCACTGGTTTGCCCCGGACGGGCGGATGGTGGTACGAGATGGCCTGCGCACCCGCTACCCGCGCGAGGTGTTGCCGGGCGAAACGGTGGAGGTCGTGGCCCGGGTCGAAGCGCCAGCGGTGGCCGGGCGCTACCTCCTGGAGTGGGAGCCGCTGCGGGAGCTGGTGCGGTGGTACGGGCCGCCGGTAGGCGGGGCGCGCTACCGCGTGCCGGTCCTGGTGACCTGGCGGTGCGCCTGGGCGGGGACGGGCCTTGCCCTGCTGGCGCTCGCCGTGGCCGTGGCGGGGCGGGTGGCAGCGCGCCGCCGCGCCGAGCTTGCCTGGTGGTGGCGGGCCGTGGTGCCGGTGGTCGGGTTGTGGGCGACCACCGGACTTCTGGTGACCACCTTCTCCGAACTGGTTGGGCGGCAACTGTGGACCGGAGTGGGGTGGCTCGTGGCCTCCGGGGCGGCGCTCGTGGTGGCACCAGTGCTCCTCGTCCCGGTGCGGGCGCGAAGCTGGACGGCGGCGGGGATGGCGGTGTTCCTCGCCCTCGTGGTTGCCGGCGATCTCCTCTACCTGCGCTGGTTCGGCAACATCGTCCCCCTCGAGGCACTGGCCGGCGCGAGACAGGTGGGTAGGGTGGAGGGAAGCATCCGCTCCCTCTTCCAGGCCACCGATGTCTGGCTCCTCCCCATCGTCGTGGCGAGTGTCCTCTTGGCCCTTCTCGCGCCCGCCATGGCCGGACGGCCGCGCCCTCCCCGCCGGTCGCGCTGGCTTTTTTCGGCCGTGCTCGGCGGTGGCCTGGCCCTCTCGGCGCTGCCCGCCGCGCGGGCCGTCGCTCGGGCGCTAGAGGACCCGGCCATCGCCAACCAGCGGTTTTCCGAGCAGATGCTCGTGGGCCAGTGGGGGATCCTCAACCTCCACCTCCTCGACGTGGCTCGCCACGTGAAGGGGGTGTTCGCGGTCGAGACGCTGCCGCCGCACCGCCTGGAAGAGATCCGGGAGCTGTTCGCCCGGCGGGCGGCAGCCGCACCCGGGGGCGGTCCGGGCTTCGGCGTGGCGCACACCTACAACCTCGTCCTCGTACAGGTGGAATCGCTCCAGCAATGGGTCGTGGGCGCGCGCGTGGGGGGGCAGGAGATCACCCCGTTTCTCAACACCGTTCCCGCCAGGGGGCTCTACTTTTCCTCGGTGTTCGACCAGAGCGCGGAAGGACGTTCCTCGGACGGCGAGTTCGTGACGTTGAACTCTCTCCTGCCCTTGCCCCGCGGTGCCGTGGCCTTCCTGCGCAGCGGCAACCGCTTCTTCGCCTTGCCGTCGGTGCTCAAGGAGCAGGGGTACGCCACCCTGTCGGCCCACGCCTTCGAGCGCGGTTTCTGGAACCGGGCCAGCCTCCACCGCCGTTACGGCTTCGACCGCTCGCTCTTCCAGCGGGAGCTGGGAAGGGGCGAGGTGATCGGCTGGGGGCTGGCCGACGGGCCGTTTCTCGCGCGGGTGGTGCGACACCTCGAGACCTTGCCCCAGCCGTTCTTTGCCTTCTGCATCACCCTGGGGCTGCACCACCCCTTCGACCAGTTCCCGGCCCGCCACAAGGTGATGGACGTGGGCGAGCTGACCGACACGCCCCTGGGCAACTACGTCCACGCCATGCACTACGTGGACGAGCAGCTACGTCGCTTCGTCGCGGCCCTCGATGAAGCCGGGCTGCTCCGCCGCACCGTGGTGGCCATCTACGGCGACCACGAGTCGGGGCTCGCCATCGACGCCAACCTCCTGCGCGTCCTGGGCACCGAGTGGCAACCCTCGCTGCCGTTGCGCTTGCGCCGGGTACCTTTCCTCGTGCTCCTGCCCGAGGGGGGGGTGACCGGCGAGGTGGCGGAGATTGCCGGCCACGTGGACATCGCGCCGACCCTCCTGCACCTGTTGGGCCTGCCGCGGCCGCGCTCCGTCTTGGGCTCGGCGATCCTCCCCGGGCGCGACGCCGTGGCCGCCATCCCCGGTGGCTCGGCGGCCGGTCGCGGCCGGCTCTACGCTGCGGGCGGCGCCTGCTTCGCCTGGGAGGACGGCAGCTCGCGTCCCCTCGCCGAGTGCGAAGCCCTGCGGGACGAGGCCCGAAAGCTCCTCGAGGCCTCGGCCACGGTGCTCGACCACGACCTCGTCCCGCTGCTCGCCGAGGGAGCGAGGTGAGGGCAGGCGCGGTTGAGGGGCCGGGAGGCGGCGTGCTACCGTCCTCGCCATGCGGGAGCGTCTGGCGCGAGAGCCCTTGGCCATCCGCGCCATGTTCGCCGGGGTGGCGCGGCGCTACGACCTTCTCAACCGGCTGCTGTCGCTGCGCCGTGACGTGGCCTGGCGGCGTGCGTTGCGGGCGGCGGTGGCTGCAGCACCTTTGGGGCGGGTGCTGGACTGCGCCACGGGGACCGGCGATGTGGTGTTGGGGTTTGCCGACGACGGCCACGTGGGCGCCGACTTCTGCCTCGACATGCTCGCCCTGGCCAGGCGCAAGGGGGAGGCCCGGCGGCGGCGGATCTGGTGGGTGGCCGCCGACGCGCTGGCGTTGCCGTTTCGAGATGGAAGCTTTGCCGCCGTCACCGTGGCCTTTGGCGTGCGCAACTTCGCCGACCTGCCGCGCGGTCTTTCGGAGTGCCGCCGCGTCCTCCGCCAGGACGGGGTGCTGGCCATCCTCGAGTTCCAGCGGCCACCCAATCCGCTGGTCCGGCTTGCCTCGCGCCTGTGGGGGCGCCTCGTGGTGACGCCCGTGGGTCGGGCGCTGTCCGACGACGGGGCGGCGTACGCGTACCTGCCTGCCTCGGTGGAGAGCTTTGCCGACGCCGAGACGCTGGCGAGGGAGCTTGGCAAACACGGTTTCGAGGTGAGGGCGCGGCGAGACCTTTCGGGAGGTATTGCCGCCCTTGTAGTGGCGCGGCGAAAGGAGGCGACGTGAGCGCTCGCATCGTGCGTGGCAACGAGGTGGCGAAGCGGATCCGTGCCCGGGTGGCCGAGGAGGTTGCGGCGCTCGCCCGGCGTGGCGTGCATCCGCGACTCGAGGTGCTGCTGGTGGGCGACGATCCCTCGTCGAGGGTGTACGTGGCCGCCAAGGCCAGGGCGTGTCAGGAGGTGGGGATCCGCTCGGCCACCCAGGCCCTGCCGGCGGCCACCGCCGCCGAAGAACTGGCCGCCCGCATCGACGCCCTCAACGCCGACGACGACGTGGACGGAATCCTCCTCCAGCTCCCCCTGCCGCGCCACCTGGACAGCCGCACCTTCCTCGATCGCCTCCACCCCGACAAGGACGTGGACGGCTTCCACCCGGTCAACGTGGGTCTCCTCCACCAGGGGAGGCCGCGCCTGGCACCGTGCACGCCAGCCGGCGTCATGGCGCTCCTCGACGACGCTGGCGTGCCCCTCGAGGGCGCCCGGGCCGTCGTGGTCGGACGCTCGGACATCGTGGGCAAACCCATGGCGGCCATGCTGTTGGCCCGCCACGCCACGGTCACCGTCTGCCACTCCCGCACCCGGGACCTCGCAGCCGTGTGCCGGGAGGCCGATCTGCTCGTCGCCGCCATCGGGCGCCCCGCCATGGTCGACGCCTCCTTCGTGCGCCCTGGCGCCGTGGTCATCGACGTGGGCGTCAACCGCGTCGACGATCCGGCCCTCGTCGAGCGGCTCTTCCCCGGCGACGAAGGGCGGCGCGCCCAGCTCGCCACGCGGGGGTACACCCTGGTGGGGGACGTGGACTTCACGGCGGTGCGGGAGGTGGCCTCCCTCCTCACCCCGGTCCCCGGCGGGGTCGGGCCCCTCACCATTGCTGGACTGTTGGCCAACACGGTGCGGGCGGCGCGCGAGCGACGGGGGATGTGAGGTGCTGCGGGTCGGCCTCACCGGCGGGGTGGCGAGCGGCAAGAGTGCCGTGGCGCACCTGCTGGCCGCCCGCGGCGCGGCGACCCTGGACGCCGACGAGGTGGTGGCCGCCCTCTACCGGGCGGGGGGGGAAGGGACGGCACGTGTCGCTACCCTCTTCGGCCGGGCGGTGTTGACGGCGGAGGGGGCGGTGGATCGCCGCACGCTGGCGGCGCGGGTGCTCGCCGACACCCAAGCGCGGCGCGCCTTGGAGGCCGCCATCCACCCCTTGGTGCGCCGCGAGATGGCGCACTGGTTCGCTGCCCTCCTCGCCCGCCCGCACCCGCCGCTGGCGGCCGTGGTGGAGGCGGCGCTGCTGGTCGAGAGCGGGGCCTTTCGCGACGTCGATGCGGTGGTCGTGGTGGAGGCGCCCCTGGCCCTGCGCCGGCAGCGGGCCCTCGCCGCCGGCTGGACGGCGGGGCAGTTCGAGGCCACGGTCTTGGTCCAGGCCAGCGACGACGCGCGCCGGCAGGTGGCGGACTTCGTCCTCGTCAACGACGGCGATGCCCGACAGCTCGAAACCCGGGTGGCGCAGCTGTGGGCCTGGCTCGCCGAGCGAGCGGCGCCGACCATGCCCACCTGACGGGCGGCGGGCGGCCGTCAGCGGCCGCCGAGGCGCTCGCGCAAGGCGCGAAAAGCCAGGGCACGGTGGGAACGGGCGTTCTTCTCTTCCGGTGACATCTCGGCGAAGGTCCGGCCGTCGCTCCACTCCGGCACGAACACCACGTCCCACCCGAACCCCGATGTACCCCTGGCTTCGCGGGCGATCTCGCCGGGGAGGATGCCTTCGCCGCACCACTCGTGGTCGCCGTCGAAGAGGAGGGCGACGCAGTGGGCGGTGGCGCGACGGTCCGGAAAGCCGTCGAGGATGCGGGCGAGGGCAGGCGGGCCGGCAGCCTCCATCAGCCACCGCACCAGGGGGCCTGGAAACCCGCCGAGGGCGGCCAGTTCGAGGGAGGTGTCCTCCACCAGGACGGGCACGCCCAGGCGCCGGAAGGCCTCGGCAGCCTTTTCGCGGGCAATGGCCACCACGTCGAGCCCTTGCTGCTCCGGGAGGTGGAGCGCCACCCGCTCCAGGGGGCGGCCGAGGATCCCCTCCGCCTCGCGCAGTTTGTGGTTCGAGCCGGTCACGAAGACGACGCGTTCGAGCACCTACACGCCCCCTCCGGTCAGCTCCTCGACGCGGATGCGGTAGGTGTTGAGACGCCCTTTCAAGCCGCGGAGCGACATCTCCCCCAGGTGCTCGGCGGGGAAGAGGTGGCCGACGGCCCGGTAGGTCTGCTCGCCAATGACGATCTGCCCCGGCTTGGCCACCAGCTCCTCGAGGCGGGCAGCCACGTTGACGGTGTTGCCGAGGACGGTGTAGTCGACGCGGATCTCGGAGCCGATCTCCCCGACGACGACGAGGCCGGTGTTGATGGCGGCGCGCACCTCCACCTCGTCGAGCTGGGCGCGCCGGCGGGTCTCGTTCCAGTGGGCCAGCCGCTGGCGCAGACCCAAAGCGGCGCGCACCGCCCGTTCGGCGTGGTCGGGCTGGACGAGGGGCGCGCCGAAGAAGGCCATCACCGCATCGCCGATGAACTTGTCGATGGTGCCGCCGAACTCGAACACCGACTCGGAGGCGAGGGAGAAGAACTCGGCGAGGAAGCGGGCCACTTCCGTGGGCTGCATGTGCTCGCAGCGGCTCGTAAAGCCGACGATGTCGGCGAACATCACCGACACCTCGCGCGTCTCGATGCGGTCCCCCTCGCCGGCCCGCTTGCGGTCGACGATCACCTCCACCACCGCGGGGGAGTGATAGCGGCACAGCCGCTCCCGCACCCGCCGCTCCTCGCGGATGGAGTCGTTCAGACGGGCGCGGTCGATGGCCACGGCCGAGTAGTTGGCGAGGGCGGTCAGGATGTCGAGATGCTCGGTAGTGAAACAGCCGGTGACCAGGGGGGTGTCGACGAAGAGCACGCCGATGACCGAGTCGCGGTGCCAGAGGGGGGCGCACATGGCCGAGCGGATCTGGTGCAGGCGCACCGAAAGCCCGGCGGCGAACCGCTCGTCCACCTGGGCGTCGGAGGTCAGCACCGCCACCTTCTGCCGCGACACGAGCTCGAGGATGGTCTGCGACACGGGAGCATCGGCGAGGTTGGCGCCGCCCCGCGAGCGGGCAATGCGGAGTTCGGCCTTTCCCTCGGGGGTGAAGAGGAGCACGTACGCCCGGTCGGCGGGGAGCTGGGCGAAGATGGCCTCCATCACCTTCTCGAGGACCGGCTCCAGCTCCTCGACCTCGAGCAACGTCCGCGCCACCTGGGCGAGCGCCTCGAGGACCCGCTCCCGGTGGCTCGAGGCGGCGGAGGCCACCCGGTGCGGGGTCTCGGTGCGTTCGAGCTGGAAGTCCTCGCGAAACGCCTCGAGGGGCCGCAGGAAGGTCGAGGAACCCACGTCGGCAGGCAGCGACGGGGGCGAGACGTGGAAGCGCAGCTCGAAGTTGCCGATCTGCAACCGGTCGCCGTCGCCGAGGAGCGCCTCCTTGACGTAGCCGCCGTTGAGTTTCAGGCCGTTGGTGGAGCCCTCGTCCACCACCCACCAGCCGTCGGGCCGCTGCTCGACCCGCGCGTGCCGGCGGGAGACGGAGAAGTCCTTGAGGACGATCTCGTTGTCGGAGGAACGGCCGATCCGGTAGCACCCCTCCTCGAGGGGGGCGCAGCGCACCTCGTCGCCCTCGTGCCAGCGGAACTCGGCCATGGCCCCATTCTATCCGGAACGACGGCAGCGGTCAGGGGGCGGGGGGGCCGCCGAGGGAGGCCAGTTGCTGGCGCAGCTCCTGATTGGCGGGATCGAGCTCGACGGCCCGCGCCAGGTGCCGGCGCGCCCCTTCCGCATCGCCGTCGAGGTACAAGGCGGTGGCCAGGTTCTGGTGGGCGCGGGGGTTGTCGGGGGCGAGGGCCACGGCGCGCTCCAGGCAGCGGCGAGCTTCCTCCCCCTCGCCGAGCTGGCCAAGGAACACGCCGGCGTTGAGCCAGATGACCGCCGAGTTCGGGAAACGGCGGCGCCCCTCGGCAAAGGTCGCCCGGGCCCGGGTCGTCTCGCCCCGGGAGGCGTAGTCGAGGGCCGATTGCACCACGGCCATCTCGCGGTCGCGAACCCCCGTTTCCACGGCCAGCCAGAACTCCCGGTCGGCCTCGTCGAAACGCCCCTGCTTGCGCAGCAAGAGGCTCAGGTTGTAGTGGGAGGGCGCGTACGTGGGATCGGCGTTGATGGCCTGGCGAAAGGCCTCCTCGGCGCCGCGCACATCGCCGGCTTCGCCCCGCGAGCTGCCGAGGTTGTTGAGGCGCCTGGCCTCGGCCCGGTCGAACTGGGGGACCGGTGCTGCAGGTGGTGCCGCCGGCGCAACGGCCGGGGGCGGGGTCGGCGCGGGCCCACCGGCCAGGTAGCCGAGGGCGCGCAGCTTGGCGAGCTCCTCGGCTCGTGCTGCTTCGGGCAGCTCGGCGGCGGGGGGAGGACGGCGCGGCAGCAGTACCCCGTAGTGCACGCGCCCCGGCGGCGTCGTCACGGCAAGCCACGACGGCACGGTACCCGGCATCTCGGCCGCTAGCGGCAGCTCCGCCAGGGCGAGGAGCGTCGGTGCCACGTCGAGCACGCGCAGCCGCTGGCGCGCTCGTGTGGGAGCCACGCCGCGGCCGGCGGCCAGGAACACCCCTTCGCCCGTGTGCCACATGACCGCGGTGGCCGTATGGGCCCCCGAAGGAACGCGGGGGCGGCGGTCCCCCCAGGCGAAGCCGTGGTCGGAGACGATGACCAGGCGGTCCGAGGGCCCGAGACCATCCACGAGGCGGCCGATCCACCTGTCCACCAGCGCGAAGTACCGCTCCACCACCGGTCCAAACCGTCGGGCGAGGGCCGGCTCCACCCCCGGCAGGGGCGGCGCCATCATGGGTGCAAAGAGGTGGCCCACCGTGTCGGTGCCCTCGAGATAGACCAGCACGACCTCGGTGCCGCGGGCGAGCTCAGCGTCGGCGAGGCGCTGGACGGTGAGGGTGGCCGCCACCAGCTTGGCCAGACCGCCGACGGGATCGTCCCAGTCGGCGGTGCCGGCGCGCACCGCGGCGAGTTCCGCCTCGGTGAGGCGGCAGAGCGGGGCCGCCATCTCGGCGGTGACGTCGGTTGCCTTGAGGGCCAGGCCGTGGGCGAGGCGCTCGGCGTCGGGCGGGTCGGCCAGGCCTGGCACCACGGCGGTGAGCCCCAGAAGCTGCTCCGTCAGGCGGTCCGAGTAGAGCCGTCCCCCCGGCGGCGCCACCGCCGGGAAGGTGGCCCACCAGCCAATGGTGGCCGTGGAGCGGCCGGCCGCGGCCAGCATCTCCCAGATGGCCGCCACCTTGCGGGAGGCGGAGGTGACGGGGCGGGGCGGCCCGCCGCCGGGGTCCGGTTCGAGGAAGTCGAGGACCCCGTGGGATTCGGGGCTCACACCGGTGGCGATGGTGGTCCAGACGACCGGCGAGATGAGCGGCCGCGGCACCTCGAGGACCGCGTGGGCGGCCCGCGGGAGCAGGGCCGCCATGTTCGGCATCGCACCGCTGCGGACCAAGGTGTCGACGAGGGACCAGTCGAGGGCGTCGAGGCCGAGGACGAGGAGCCGCCCTCGCGCTGGCGCTCGCCGCGCCAGCTCCGCAGCGGCCGCCGCGCGGATCAGCTCGTCCGCCGCGCTCGCCGAGGCCGTGGCGCCGAGGAGACGCACGGAAGCTCCCATATCGCCGAGCCGCGAGGCGAGGTCGACGGGCGCCACCTGCGGGTCGTCGGGGAAGATGGCGCGCCACAGGGGGGCGGAGGCCACGAGGCGCTGCTGCTCCGCCTCGGAAAGGGTCAGGGCGCCCAACCACTCTTGCCAGGCGCCGGCCCAGCCGAGGGCTCGAACCCGGGAGGCTCCCACCGGCAGGCGCCCGGCGCCTGCGAGGCGCAGCTCGACGGTGGCTGGCAGCGTCGCCCCGAAGGCGAGCGGCACCGATACCGGCACCTGGAGGACGACGACCTCGCCTTCGGCCGGGAGCGAGACGCGGCGTTCGAGGGGGAGGGGGGAAAGGGCGAGGCCCGCCGGCAGCAGGCGAACCGTCGAACCGAAGCGCGAGATGGCCACCATTCGCTGCCCGCGATGGGGGGGAACCACCGTGAGGGCAGCGGCCGCCAGGGCGGCGAGGCCCCATGCGGCCACCGTGCGGGTGTGTCGGCGACGGGCCGGCGCCTGGCTCATGGTCGCATTGTACGGCGGTGTCGTGGCTGGGCACAGGAGGGAAAGAACGGCGCCCGGAGCTTGTGCTCCGGGCGCCGGAGATCAGGCGAGGGTGGGTCAGTACTCGATCTTGAAGCCGAGGACGTAGGCGCGCGGCGACTGCCAGGAGGTGGGCAGGTTGTAGGTGGACGTGGTGGCGGAGTTCGCCCCGCGACCGGTGGGGAGCTGGTTGTTGAAGAGGTTCTCGACGTCACCGTAGAGGGCGATCCTGACCGGGCCGATGGTGAACGGCTGCTCGAGGTGGAGGTCCGCTTCCCAGAGGTTCCCGACCTCGCTCGCGCCCTGGCGCTCCAGCGGCACGCTGCCGTAGTCGCCCGCGCGGTAGCGGGTGTAGAGGTAGCCGGAGTTCCAGTACGCGCCGAGCCCCACGATCATCTTCCACGGCGTCACGTAGGAACCGTAGATCTTGAGCCAGTGGGGCGACTGGATATCGCCGTACCACAGCGGGTTGAAGGCGTCCGGGTTGTCGCCGTACCCGCCGAACTGGCTGTAGGAGTTGGACGAGGTCGTTCCCCCTGAGCCCTGCCACCCCTTGGCCTTGATCACGTAGGTGTAGGAGCCCAGGAACTGGAAGCCATCCGGCCCCAGGCGCTTCTTGAAGACCAATTCGATCCCCTGGTACTCCTTGAAGGGGTTGTTGGTGGTGTAGACGGTGCCGTCCTCGACGGTCACCCGGCGCAGCGGGCCGTTGGTCCACAGCGAGACGCCGTCGTACTCGGGGTCGATGTCCTCGATGCTCTTTTCCTGCTTGCGGTAGATGAAGTTCACGCCGGCAGCGAACAGATCGGAGATCCGGTGATCGTAGCCGATGGTGAACTCGTCCACGTAGATGGGCTCGAGGTCGGGATCCACCTCGAAGCCGCCCGCCCCCGTCGGAACGTCCCAGCGCAACGTCCAGCAGGAGTCGGGGGTCTGCCACCAGTTGCCAGTCGGGTCGCAGGTGCCGTTCCAGGTCCAGTACTGCTGGTGGGTTGGCGTATCGCTCATGTAGGCGCTGATGTAGCCGGTGGGCAGGTCATAGAAGCGCGACACCGAGCCGTGCAGGGAGTTGCCGTTCAGGTCGTAGGCGAAGCCGAGGCGTGGGGCGATCTGGTCGCCGAAGGAGAACTTCACCACCTCGGTGCCGACGTTGTTGTTGCCGGTGAACGACTCGGCGCGGATCCCCAGGTTGAGGGTGAGCTTGCCGAGCTTCCACTGGTCCTGCACGAACAGGGCGTAGTAGGTGTCCTGGGTCTTGACCTGCTTGACCTGGTTGGTCCAGGTGTACCGCGAATCGGGGTTGGCGCCCCGGCTGCGGTAGTACCCCGCGGGGTTGTAGATGCGGCCCGCGTAGGGGTTCATCTCCAGCCACTCGACGCCGACCTTGAACTGGTGGCTGGAGGCGCCGCTGTCGAGGAAGTACGAGCTGGTGAGGAGCAGACCGTCGCGATCGCGGTACGAGGCGTAGTCGTAGTAGGCAGCCCCGCTGTAGTAGCCGATGTTGCGGTCGACGAAGAAGGGGACTTGACCGAAGCCGCTTTCCTGCGGCTTGACGTTGAGTTCCTGCTGGTGGTGCTGGTACTTGGCCTCCATGAAGACGGTCGGGGAGAGGACCCCGTACCACTGGGCCGAGTAGTTGCTGCCGCCCTGGAACTGGGTCTGCTCGGCGGAGGGCGCGAAGCTCTGCGAGCCGATGGCGCGCAGGTTGGTGATGTCGATGGGGTCTTCGTTCCAGTAGCCGACCACCGAGTGGGAGGGGTTGACCTGCCAGGTGAGCTTCACCGACGCGGCGTGGCCCTTGTAGTTGGAGGGGACCTCGCTCAGGATGCCGGCCAGGCGATCCTGGTAGGAGGCGTAGCGGGAGTAGATCCGCTCGCGGTCGCGCTTCTCGTAGCCGACGTAGAACCACAGGATGTCCTTGAGCACCGGGCCGCCGATGGTAACGTTCGGCCGCATCTCGGTCTCCCGGGCGCCGCCGGCCTTCGGACGACCGGTTTCCTTGTCGGTTCCCGGGTCGGCGTTCCAGCTCGAGTCGCGCTGGACGGCCCGCGCCGTGAAGTGGAAGTCGTTGCCGCCCGACTTGGTGATCAGGTTCATGATCCCGCCGACGGCGCGGCCGAACTCGGCCTGGTAGCCGCCGGTCTGCACCTGGGCCTCCTGGATGGTGTCCCAGTTGATCTGAGTGCCCCAGGTCTGGGTCCGCGGGTCGGTGGTGTCGACGCCGTCGATGAGGATCGCGTTGTCGTCACCGCCGGCGCCGTGGACCGACGGGTTGTTCTGCCCGGCGTTGGGCACCCCCGGCACCATGTACCAGATGGTGTTGTAGTGGCGGGACGTGGTGCCGGCGTCCAGGAGCTTCCACTCCACCGCCGTCTCCATGGTCGACTTGGTGGTGTCGACGACGATCCGCTCCGCGCTCACGGTGATGGTCTCGGCGAACTGGGAGAGCGTCATCTGCGCCTGGACTTCCGTCGCCCGGCCGAGGTTGACGACGATGCCCGACTGCTCGAGGGTATTGAACCCGGAAAGCTCGAACTTCAGGACGTAGTCACTGCCGGGGGGCACCGGCATGAAGCGGAAGCGACCCGCCTGGTCGGTGACCGCCGTCCGAGTTCCCTGCATGTAGGGTCCGGCGAGGGTGACGTTGACGCCGGGCAGCGGCTGCTGCTGGTCGTCGACCACGACCCCCGTCACCGAACCGTAGCGCTGCTGGGCTGCCAGCGGCAGCGCCACCAACATCAACAGCACAAACACCCATAGACGTCGCATCCTTTTCCCTCCTCGCTTCGAGAGTCTCGACACACGGGTAGCCGTACCGTTCCCGCTCGGCAGGCGGCTGCCGGCCGCGGTAACGGTCCCCTGCGGCTGAGGCAGGACGTTTCCCGCGTGGCACGACCGTATTTCCAAGCAAAAAACATGCCGGCACGAGCCTTGGTCGTACAGCAAGCCAGAAGGGGATCTGTTCAGGTTACCGGATGCCTTGTCCGACAATCCGTACGGCACGGTGCCAGCGGCCGCGCAGGGGCGGTGGCGAGCTCCCCGCTGGCGTTGCCCTAGGGAGCGGTAGCGGTGGCATCGCCTCCCTCGCTGAGGGCCGCGTAGAGGGCCCCCTCGGCCTCGGCCAGCAGCTCGGCGGGTCCGCTGTGACGGCCCGGACGGTACTGGGCGACGCCCGCCGAGGTGACCGGGCGACGGGAGCCAGCGGCACCGTCCGCGATGGCCCGCCGCAGCCGGTCCAAGGTGGACATGGCGGCTCGCTCTTCGGTATCGGCCAGGAGCACGGCAAAGGTGCCATCCGCCCGCCGCGCCAGGAGGTCGACCTGGCGGAGGGAGCGGCGCAGCACCCGGGCGGCGAGCGACATGGCCTGCTCGCTGGCGGGTACGGTGTCACCGCCGTCGATCCGCAGCAAGGCCACGGTGAGGGGCGCGGAGGAGCGGCGCGAGCGATCCATCTCGCGGCCGAGGGCGACGGTGAAACGGTCGTAGGGCAACAGCCCCGTGGCCAGGTCCGTGACCTCGCCCCACCGACGCTCCGCCCACCGGCTGACCAGGGCAAAGGAGAGTACCGCGGCAAAGGGGACGATGCCCAGGGGCGAGTACAGCTCGCCGAAGAGCACGCCGCTGCGGGGCAAGGCGCCCACGTCGACGAGGATGTCGGCGGTCACCAGGGCGGCGAACGCCCCGGCGCTGACGACCAGGGCCCGCCCCCAGAGGGTGGTGCGGAGGTGCACCACGACGAGCCGCAGTGTGGCCACGGCAAATACCACGGCCAGGCTCTCGGCCAGGTAGACCCAGAAGTAGAGATCGCCCTCGTCGCGCCACACCACCGCGAACGCCATCCCGAGGGCCAGCAGGCACTGGGCCGCCACCATGGCCACCGGCAGCGTGCGGCGGGCGAGGGCGTGCAGCGGCGGCGGGAACAGCGCGACCGACGCCAGAAGGGTCATCACGTTGAGACGGAAGCTTGCGTTGTGGCTTGCAAGACGAGCCGGTCCCCAGGTGGCGTAGGTGAGGATGTAGATGGCGAAGCTCGCGAGAAACGCGGCAAAGGCCAGGTGCGCCGGCGACTCCCGCTGGGTGAAGAAGAGTGCCAACTGCACGGCGGCCAGGGTGCAGAGGACGGTAGCCAGCACCCAGGCGCCAAGGTCGCGCAGCACCTCCGTCCGCAACACCCCTTCGAAGCGGTCGAGGCGAGGCGGGGGACCGAGCAGCCCGCCGAACCGCGCCTTGTTGTACACGTGGATGGCCAGCTCGTTGTACTCGCCGTAGCGGGCGGCGTCTTTGGGGATGAGGTAGAAGCGGCGGGCCAGGGTGGCCTTGTCGAAGTTGGGCGGCAAGGCGCCGGTGGAGCCCACCGGGCGACCGTTGAGAAAGACCTCGTCGGCGTCGGCGATGGTGCCGAGGTCGAGCCCCAGCGCCTCGCCGGCGAAGCGGGAGGGGAGGAAGAACGTCAGTCGGTACCAGGCATGGCCGTTGTACGAGGCGAACCCCTGCCGCTCCCAGGGCCCCGGCACCTGGATCCGCTGCCAGTAGCGGCGATCGCGAAAGGGACTGGCCCAGGCGGGGTCGTGCCCGGTCCGGAACAGCCACTCGCCGGCCAGGGAGCAGGGGAGCGACTCGACGGTGAGGGTTTCCTGAGCGGTGGCGGCGGACGCGAGGGCGAGACCCACCACCAGGAGGAGCCATGGCAGTTTCACGATCCCCCCCCGGCCAGGGACGGGCACGGTACCGCCACCGCCCCCGGAAAACTCGCGGCCAGGTGGGCAACCGCGCGCTGCGCCGCGGCCAGATCGCCGATCTCCGTCGCCCGCACCCGGGTCAGACCCCCACCCGCCGGGGACAGGCGCACCCGGTAGCCCGCGGCCTCGAGGCGTTCCGTCGCGCGGAGGACGTTGGCCTCCTGGGCGAAGGCGCCGACCTGCACCTCCCAGCACGGCGCCGTCGGCATGCCGTCACCGAGGCGCAGCACCGAAAGGCGCACCGGAACGACCCCGTGCGCCAGCGCGCCGAGGCGCTGGGCGGCGGCGCGGGACAGGTCGAGGATGCGCCCGGCGACGAAGGGGCCGCGGTCGTTAATGACGACCCGTACGGTGGCGCCGGTCTGCCGGTGTTGGACCTCCACCTCGGTGCCGAAGGGCAAGAAGCGGTGGGCGGCGGTCATCTCATGCATATCGTAACGTGCTCCGGAGGCCGTGGGGCGGCCGTGGTACGGCTCCCCGTACCAGGAGGCCAGCCCTTCCTCGCGCCACCCCACCGCGACCGCCGGCGGCGGCGCCGGCGCGGGTACCGGGCGGGAGGTGGCGCAGCCGGCGGCCAGGGCCGCCGCGGCGGTGAGGGCGGACGCCAGGCGTGAGGCGGGCCGACCTGGGAGCCAGCTCGCACCCCGCTTCTCTGCCGCCGCGCGCGTGTCGTACCCGTTCACACCCGCACGTCCTCCCCCCCCGCCCGCTCCTGGTGGCGTTCGAGCCATGGCTCCACCACCTCCTGGAGAAACTCCCGAACTTGCGCGGGGGCTCGGCCGACAAAACGGGCGGGGGTGAGGAGCTCGTCGAGGGCGGTGCGGTCGAGGCCGAACTCGGGGTCGGCCAGGACCGATTCGAGCAGCGGGTTGGTCTCCCCTTCCACCTTCACGCGACGGGCCGCCTCGCGGGCCAGCAGGCGCAGCTTCTCGTGCAGCCGCTGACGGTCGCCGCCGCGGGCCGCGCCGGCCAGCAGGATCGCTTCCGTCGCCATGAAGGGCAGCTCCTCGGCGAGGTTGCGGGCGATCATGGCCGGGTAGACGGTGAGGCCCGCCGCGACCGAGCGCCAGAGGAGCAGCAGCGCGTCGGTGGCGAGGAACGCCTCGGGCAGCACCAGCCGCCGGTTCGCCGAGTCGTCGAGGCTCCGCTCCAGCCACTGGGACGCCGCCGTCCAGGCGGCGTTGGCCTCGGCGGCCATGACGAACCGGGCCAGCGCGCACATGCGCTCGGCCCGCATGGGGTTGCGCTTGTACGGCATTGCCGAGGAGCCCACCTGCGCCGCTTCGATGGGCTCGTCGAGCTCCTTGAGCCGGGAAAGCAGCCGCAGGTCGGTGGCGAACTTGGTGGCCGACTGAGCCACGCCGGAGAGGCAGGCGAGGAGGTAGAACTCCGGCTTGCGCGGCGAGGTCTGGCCGGTCACCGGGTAGGTGTCCGCAAAGGCGAACGCTGCCGCGATCCGCCGGTCCAGCTCGCGAACCTTGGCGTCGTCGCCGAGCAGTTGCAGGAACGAGGCCTGGGTCCCCGTGGTGCCCTTGGCGCCGCGCAACCGCAACCGCTGTCGTTCGAACTCCAGCCGCTCCAGGTCGAGGAGCAGGTCGGCCAGCCACAGGCAGGCCCGCTTGCCCACCGTGGTCGGCTGGGCCGGCTGGAAATGGGTGTGGCCCAGGCACGGGAGGTCGGCGTGGGCGCGCGCGAACTCGGCGAGGGCGGCCACCACCGTCGCCCCCCGGGCGAGGACCAGGTCGGTGGCATCGCGAAGCTGCACCAGGTCCGCGTTGTCCCCCACGTAGGCCGAGGTGGCGCCCAGGTGCAGCCAGGGACCGGCGGCCGGCGCCACCTCCGCCAGGGCCCGCACGTGGGCCATCACGTCGTGGCGAGTTTCCGCCTCGATCTCGTCGGCCCTGGCCAGCTCCTCGGCGGTCGGTTCGAGATGCCGGGACAGCTCGTCGATGGCTTCATCGGGGATGGCGACACCCAGGTCGCGCTCGGCGCGCATGAGCTCGAGCCACAACCGACGCCACAGCCCGAACTTGCGCGCTGGCGAAAAGATCCGTCGCATGGCCCGCGACGCGTACCGGCTCGACAGGGGGTTCACGAACTCGTGCATGGATGCATTGTGCCACTGTCGGGGCCCGATCCGCTTGACGGGCGCGCCGCCTGCGGGGACAATCGGACCTCTTCCGCGCGGGCACTCCCCGAGGGCGGAGGGAGGATCTCGTGACCCAGCACACGCAAGACGGGCGCCGGAAGGTGGCCCTCATCGCCTTCGGCGGCAACGCGTTGCTGCGCCCCCAGGACCACGGCACGCAGGAGGAGCAGTTCACCCTGGCGTGGAAAGCCACCCGATGGCTCGTCGAGATCATCCACCGGGGGTTCGAGCTCGTCATCGTCCACGGCAACGGGCCGCAGGTGGGCAACATCATGATCCAGGTGGAGGAGGCCATCACCAAGATCCCTCCCCAGACCCTCGACGTGTGCGTTGCCCAGACCATGGGCTCCATGGGGTTCATGCTCCAGAACCAGCTCCGCAACCGCTTGAACGAGGAGCAGCTCGCCAAGCCGGTGGTCACGGTGCTGTCGGAGGTCGAGGTGGCGCGGGACGACCCGGCGTTCGAGAACCCGTCGAAGCCGGTGGGGCCGTACTTCACCGCCTACCGCGCCAACGCCTTGATGCAGGAGCAGGGGTGGCAGATGGTGGAGGACGCCGGCCGCGGCTGGCGCAAGGTGGTGCCGTCGCCGCCGCCGCGGCGGGTGCTGGACGCCGGGGTGGTCAAGCGGCTGGTGGAGGAAGGTGCGGTGGTCATTGCCGCCGGGGGCGGAGGGATCCCGGTCTACCAGGACGTGGGCGGCTACTATCGCGGGGTGGAAGCGGTGATCGACAAGGACTACACGGCGGCCCTCCTCGCCAAGGAGCTGGACGCCGACCTGTTCATCATCCTCACCCAGGTGCCCCAGGTGGCGGAGAACTACGGCCGGCCCAACCAGCGGTGGCTGCGCGAGCTGTCCGTGGCCAAAGCCAAGGAGATGCTGGAGCAGCACCAGTTCCCCCCGGGCTCCATGGGACCCAAGATCCGTGCCGCCATTCAGTTCGTCGAGGAGACGGGCAAGGAGGTGCTCATCACCGACGCCGAGCACCTCAAGGACGCCCTCGCCCGCAACGGCGGTACCTACATCGTGGCAGACGAAAGGGAGGCGTGACATGCTGCACAACCCCTGGCAGCGGCACAAGGATCTCATCTCCATCCATGATCTTTCCGCCGACGAGGTGGAAGCCCTCTTCCAGCTCGCCGGCAACGTCAAGGCGCGGCCGGAGCGCTACCGCGCGTCCTTGGCCGGCAAGACCCTGGCCATGATCTTCGAGAAGTCGTCGACCCGTACCCGGGTGTCCTTCGAGATGGGGATGTACCAGCTCGGTGGCCTGGCCACCTTCCTCTCCAGTCGCGACATCCAGATCGGCCGCGGGGAGCCCATCTCCGACACGGCCAGAGTCCTGTCCCGCTACGTGGACGGCATCATGGCCCGCACCTTCGCCCACAGCACGGTGACCGACCTGGCCGCGTACGCCACCGTGCCGGTGATCAACGGGCTCACCGACCTCCTCCACCCGTGCCAGGCCCTTGCCGATTACTTCACCATGCGGGAGAAGTTCGGCAACACCCGCGGTCTCACCCTGGCCTACGTGGGGGATGGCAACAACATGTGCCACTCCTTGATGTTCGGCGGACCCAAGTGCGGCGTGCACGTCCGGGTGGCGACGCCCGAGGGGTACCGGCCCAGGGCGGAGATCGTCGAGGCGGCGCAGGCCGACGCCCGGGCCGCCGGGACGACCATCGAGATCTTCTCCCGGCCCGAAGAGGCGGTGCGCGGGGCCCACGTGGTCTACACCGACGTCTGGGCGTCCATGGGCCAGGAGGCGGAGGCGGCCACCCGCCTCGAGGCCTTTGCCGGCTTCACGGTGACGCCACAACTCATGGAGCTGGCCGACAAGGACGCGGTGTTCATGCACTGCCTCCCCGCCCATCGCGGCGAGGAAGTGGCCGCCGAGGTGGCGGACGGCCGCTGGTCGGTGATCTTCGACGAGGCGGAGAACCGCCTCCACGTCCAGAAAGCCATCATGCTACTCCTCATGAACCGCTGAGCGGCCGCCGCGCCGGCGCTTCGGTCGTGCAGGCGCAGCGCGCGGCCGCCCCGGCCTCAGCCCCGGAGGGGGCAGACGGGGAGGTGGTGGAAGTCGCGGTGAGGGTGGATGCGGCGCTCCCGGGACCCCGTGGAAGAACGACCGGCCGCGGAAGCCGTTCGAAGTACCGTTGCCCCTCCCTCGGAGGTGGCGCGAGCGGCGGCTCCTCGCAAGGGTCGTGTCGAGGCGTTCCGTGAGAACGCCAGGCTCTGCGAGCACACCTCGTCGTTGCCATCCGCTGTGCTCTGCAAGAGCAGCAGCTCTTCTGCGCCAAGATCGCGCGTCCGGTCGTAACGCCGCACCAGGGGGTGGGTCAGCAGGGCGCCAAGCAGGCCGAGCGCCACGCTCGTGTCGGTGTCGCCGCCCATTTCCGTTCGCCGCCACCCCAACGGTCGTCGATGGACGGCCCTGGCCTGCCCGTTGCCGCGGAGGGCAAGCCACGACACGCCCGCCGACCCGTCAGCCCGCACCCCTGCACGGAAGCATCCGGCATCGCTCTGGCGGCGACGTTGGCGTTTGCCGACTCGCTGCAGCGTGTGAATGCTCTCCTCGATCGACGCCGGTGGTCAAGTTCGGGAGCGGTGTGCTGGCCGAGTCTTCGACGATCCCCGATACAGCGAGCTGGTGGATGGAGGGTAACCACTCGCCGCGCCCCGTCGAGACGGGACCGGTCTCGTCGTCCAGACTTCGCCGCAGGAGGAGACGAGCATGGACCCGCGGATCGAGGAACT
>FWPV01005752.1_pt1 | contig 24479 bp, 23 predicted proteins | sample 2228371 | NCBI WGS metagenome assembly FWPV01 (sample SAMEA103939776, study PRJEB20133) | metagenome | reverse complement strand
TTTTTTTCACATGATAACATGAATTTTCAGTCATTTTGGTAGTATTGCACTGGGAAATGTCCGAACTTATGTCCTAAGATCAGTAAAAAACTCTTGCGTTTTTTGAATATTTGTAATATTCTGAAAGCTATATTGAATAGTTAACGTTCGAACCTTATAGTATATGGAGAGCAAATATGTATGAGAAAATGTCAATTGCTATAATTGGCTGTGGAGGTATTGCTGAAGCACACTGTCAAACAGTATTAGGTAAAGACCCAAATATCAAGCTCTATATGTATGATCTAGATTTTAGCAAAGCGGAGGCTTTATGTAAGAGATATTCTGGTGCTGGTTGCTTTAAAATTTATGAAGACGTGCTTGCGTCAAAAGATATAGATATAGTTGATATTTGCGTTCCACATGATGAACATGTTCCCGTAATAGTTTCCGCAGCAAAAGCAGGAAAGCATATCTTGTCTGAAAAGCCTATCGCTAGGACGCTCGCAGAAGCTGACCAAATACTTGATGCAGTTAAAAAAGCTGGTGTTAGATTATTCGTCGCAGAGTGTTATAGGTTTTATCCATCAGCGTTAAAAGCAAAAGAGTTGATTGACGAAGGTGTTATCGGAAGACCTTTTCTTATCCAGATAAACTCTATGCACTTCTATATACCTTCGGGTTGGCGCAGAAACAGAGAAAAAAACGGAGGAGGAGTCTTGATAGATAGAGGAATACACTTCGTCAATTACCTTAGATTGTTAGGCGGAAAGGTAAAGACAATATTCGCTACCTTCAATCACGAGGTAGTGAAAGAAATGGAAGGTGAGGATACCGCAACTGTTCAAGTAAAGTTTGAAAATGATGCAACTGGTCAGATGGTCATTAGTTGGGGGACAAGGATGTTTACGCCATTTCCATGGTTGGCTGTCTATGGATCAGAAGGGACTATGTATGATATAGGCGATGGTTTTTATGTGTTCAGTACAAAGGATGAAAGATTTAATGACAATGGAAAACCTGTTAGATTGTTTGATACGATGCTTGAACCATACATCATCCCAGCGGAAATGCAGCATTTTGTCGATAGAATGAGAGATGGTAAGGAATTTGCTGTAACAGGAGAAGAGGCTAGAGCTGATCTCGAAATCGTAGAGCTTGCAACTAAATCCGCAGAAACAGGTCAAGCAATTCATTTATTATAAAAAATTTTTACTTTCGGGAGGATTTACCTTATGCTATATTCTTATGCGGGATATATATTGGTTATCGATCTAACAACGGGAAAAGTTGAAAAGCAAGAGATAAATGAAGGTTATGCAAGACAATATATCGGTGGAAGGGGACTTGGTGCAAGGTATCTTTATGACCTTTTAAAGCCAAACATAGACCCATTATCTCCTGATAATGTCCTTATAATGATGACAGGTCCATTTACAGGGACAGGTATATATGCTTGTCAGAAATACGAATGGGTGACCAAAAGTCCTTTGACCAATATCTACCTTTGTAGCAACACAGGAGGAAGTCTTGGGGCTAGACTGAAAGAGTCTGGATATGATGGAATTATAATAAAAGGTGCTTCTAACTCGCCAAAATATATCTTGATCGATGGCGATAGTGTGGAATTACGGGATGCTTCCTTCGTCTGGGGAAAGAAAGTTTCAGAAACTCAGAATGCGATATATAATGTTACAAAGGCAGATACGATAGTCTGCACTGGGTCATCGGCAGACCTATCTGATCCTGTAAAATTTGCAGGAGTCTACGACGGTCATAGATGTTCCGGCAGAGGTGGACTTGGAGCGGTATTCGGAAGCAAAAATCTTAAAGCAATTGCAGTGATGACGCCTAAAAAGAAAGCGAAATTGGAAATCTACAATCAATTGGGGCTAAAAGCTGAATTGTCAAAGTTGATACAAGATATAAAACAAAATGAAGTTACAGGGGAACAGTTACCTCAATTTGGCTCGTTAATTTGGATGGATACAACCGCTCAATTCGGTATTCTCCCAACAAGAAATTACCAGGATATTTTGACATATGAGGACATTGAAGGCAAAATCGATACAAAAGGATATGGACAGAAAGTTGTAAAAAGCAAAGAGATAAAAGCGGTTAATTGTTTAGATTGCCCTGTGTTATCAGGTCACGTAGTTATCCCTGATCGTGGAGAATGGGCTGGAAAACCTACAAAAGGACCAGAGTTTGAGACCTCGTGGTCACTGGGTGCAAATCTCGGCATCATTGACTTTGGGCATATAATCACAGCAAACAAAGAATGTAATGAATATGGCATAGACACAATATCAACAGGCGTTGTCATAGGTTTCGCTATGGAATGTCGTCAAAAAGGTTTGATAAAAGATGACGACTTGGAATGGGGCAATTCGGAATCTGTTATGAAGATGATCCGCAAGATCGCAAATCGTGAGGACTGGCTGGGAGATATTCTAGCTGATGGCGTCAAATCTGCGTCAGAAAAGATCGGCAATGGGAGTGACCAATTTGCATTGCACGTCAAAGGGTTGGAAGTCCCTGCCTATGATCCAAGAGGTGTTTGGGGAATGGCTTTGACCTACGCAACATCAGTAAGAGGGGCTTGTCATCTCAAATCTTGGACTGTCGCAGCTGAGAATTCAAAAGATTATATCCCAGTATCAACTGAAAAAAAGGCGAAATTGGTCAAAGATATTCAAGACCTGCGTAGCGTTATGGATTCACTTATCGTTTGCTTTTTCGCTGGTAGAGCTATTAACAAGGACTGGATCGTAAAACTTGTCAATGTCGTAACTGATTTTGATTGGACACCGGAAAAACTCGATGAGACAGGGGCTAAAATATACGATCTTGAACGTCTGATCTCCGTCAGAGAAGGGATAACGTCAAAGGATGATCTTCTTCCATATAGAATAATGGAAGAACCTCTTAACAATGGTCAATGGAAAGGCAAAAAGATCACCAAAGCAAATATGGAGAAAATGCTTCGAGAATATTACGATCTTCGTAATTGGGATGAGAATGGTATTCCACAAAGAGGCATTTGAACTCGTAATATTTGAGAGATGAAGCTATGGGCGGAATTGGCAAAACATTTATTTTTTTGGGGATTTTGTTTGTCGTAATCGGCATAATATTTACGCTGTCTGGAAAAATTAACTGGCTTGGAAAATTGCCCGGAGATATATATATTAAAAGGGATAATTTTACCTTCTATTTTCCAATAACTACGTGTATAATTATTAGCGTAATTTTAACAATAATAGCAATGTTGTTTCGTTTAATTAAAAGATGAAAGTTTCTAATTTTGATTATGATCTCCCAGAGGAGCTTATTGCACAATATCCACTGCGGAATCGGGATGAATCAAGGTTGATGGTGCTTGATAGGAAGACAAAGAGCATAAGTCATTGTATGTTCTTCCAACTACCCGAGTTTCTGAATAACGGAGACCTTTTAGTTATGAATAATACGAAGGTTATCCCTGCACGTTTAGTAGGTAAAAAGGAAAAAACTGGCGGTAACGTTGAGATATTGCTATTATCAGTAAGGTCTGACGGTCTTTGGAAGGCACTTGTAAAGCACAGTAGCAGGATAAAATATGGATCAAAAGTTATATTCGGCGATGGTAAATTAACCGCAAAGATACTTGATAAGACCGAAGCCCAAGAGAGATTAATAAAGTTTGAAACAGAAGATGATCCTAAAAAGATAATAGAGGAAATCGGTAAACCGCCACTTCCGCCATATATAAAGCGTGAAGCTGAGCCAGAGGACAAAGAAAGATACCAAACCATATATGCCAAAGAGGAAGGGGCAGTTGCCGCGCCTACTGCAGGACTGCATTTTACTGATTCCATCTTTGAAAAACTGAAAGCAAAGGGCATTGATAGGGTTGAAATTACTTTGCACGTCGGTTTGGGAACTTTTCAACCAGTCAAGTCTGAAAATGTTGAAGATCATATTATGCACGAGGAAATATTCAGTATTCCTAATGATGTTGCCGAGAAGATAAATGATGTAAAATCAAGAGGCAAAAAGATTGTTGCTGTTGGAACAACCACTGTTAGGACCTTGGAGTCATCAGTAGACAACGAAGGGAAAGTTATACCGAATTCTGGATCAACAGATATTTTTATTTATCCCGGATATAAATTTAAGATAGTTGATGCGATGATAACAAATTTTCATCTTCCAAGGTCTACGTTGATAATGCTAGTGAGTGCTTTCGCTGGCAGGGATTTCATTATGAAGGCTTACCAATCTGCTGTAAAGGAAAAATATCGCTTTTATAGCTATGGTGATGCTATGTTGATTCTTTAATTGGAGGTATAAAAAATGGATTTTATTACTGGGATAATCCCATTGATCTTGATTATCGGCGTCTTCTATTTTCTTATGATCATGCCTCAGCAGAAGAAGCTAAAAAAACACCAAAATATGCTCAAAAATCTTACAAAAGGTGACGAAGTTGTGACAGAAGGCGGAATATATGGCACTATCGTTGGATTAAAAGATAACATAGTTGTATTAAAGGTTGCTACTGTGAAGGATGAGGACGTCAAAATAGAAGTTTCTCGCGCAAGAATTGCCTTTGTTGTGAAAAGCGGAGAACTTATAGAAGGCATAGATTGACCAAAAAATATCAGAAAACACGGATAGTTGGCAACTGAGCCCGTTTTAAAGTTAAAATTCTCTTGACAACTACTAATAGTTAAGGCATAATAAGGTTATGTGGATGCTTTGTCCTAAAAGCAAAGGGAGGCAAGGGGGGTGATTACAGGGGCTGGTTTTTGCGTTCATCAAAGTTGTTAACAAGTTTAAGGTAACTTAACATTCTTATCTAAGGAGGATGAAAATGAGACGTTACACATTTGCAACTCTATTGACTGTAACTCTTGTTATACTCTATGCTGGTATCTCTTTGGCGGTTGAAAACTATAATGCACCAAAATTCTTTGCCCCTCCAGTGATCGACGGAAAACTAACTGAATGGTCTAATGTTCCTGGGGTCTTTTTAACGGGTTCAAAAACCGTAACGGGAAAGTTAGATGACAAAGATGTTTATAAAGATTGGGAAACCTTAGGTGTAGAAACATGGGAAAGCGATGATGATCTAAGCGCAACTTGGCGTGCTGCTTGGGATGATAATACATTCTATTTCTCGGTCTTTGTCAAAGATGACAAACACGAAAACAAAGGCTCCGGCGATAGTATCTGGAACGGCGACGGAGTCCAATTCACAATTGATCCAACAAATGCAAAGAAAGATTATGGCAACTTCTGCTATGAATACGGCTATTCTCTGACAACAAAACCTTCTGTTTGGCGTTGGTCAGTGAATCCTGCGTCAAAAGGCGAAAACTCTAAATATGCCATAGTCAGAGATGAGGTTTCTAAAACTACAATATACGAAATAGCGGTTCCAGCAGGAGATATAGCTCCCACAGTGCTTGCTGCTGGCAAAGTTATCGGATTTTCTGTCATCGTAAACGAAAATGATACCTCTGGTGGACAAGGCGGTTGGGTAGGCTGGGGATCACATGCCATTGTCTATGGCAAAAATGCCGATAAAACTAACAACCTGACTTTTGTCGCTGACGTGGTTGGTGCAGTCAATCCTGGTGGCAAAATAGCAACTATGTGGGGAAGCATTAAAAAATAGTTCTTAACTTTCTCCTTAAGATTTATTTCATTAGAGGGCGAAACATTTCACTATAAAAATGCTTCGCCCTTATTCATCTATGGAGGGAATTAAAATGTTAAGAAAAGGTGTTTGCATTTTCATAATATTGTTTTGTTTTTCAATAATAAATGTTTGTCTTGCACAAGAAGAATGTGCTCAAAAAGCTCCAAAAGATATATGTAATTACTATGCATTAAATACAGGTAACACTAAGATAAAAATTGATGGTAATCTAGACGACTGGAAATATGTCGAAGGAAAATTTCTGGGAAAAGATTTTTGGGAAGCGCTTGGCGAACAATACAGTGGGGAAAATGATCTCAGTGTTACTTGGTGGACGATATGGGATAAGAATAACCTATATGTAGCTTTCAGTGTTAAAGATGACACTCATCAAAATTCAAAAGGCGGTGATACGATATACGCTGGCGATGGTATCCAAATTTGTATAGATCCAACGGGCAAAAGAGCCACACATTCTGGAGTCTGTTATGAATATGGATATGCACTAGCAGGCGGGAAATTGGCTGTTTGGCGATGGATGACAAATCCTGCTACCAAAGGAGAAAATTCGGAATTCGCTATTGTCCGTGATGAATCAAAGAAAATGACCTATTATGAGATCAGAATTCCTGTAGGGGACATAGCGCCAACAGAGCTTGATGTTAATAAAACTATCGGTTGGGGATTTGTCGTAAACGAATCGGACAGTTGTGATTGTCAGGGAGGTTGGATCGGCTGGGCTTCCAGATCGATTGTCCACGGAAAAGATGCTACCGCCTTGGCAAATATGATATTTTCCGCGAAAACTGTCGCTGTCTCTCCAAAGGGGTCAATCGCAACCACATGGGGAGCAATTAAGAATTAAACAATTTGTATTGGAGATCACTTAATTACCTGATATTTAATATCCCTAAACTATTAAGCAAGTTTAGGAAAAATATTAAATTCTTGTTTTTTAACTAAATTTTGTAAGATTAAAAATGAAAAACGACGAATTAAATCTTTGGCAGGCTTCGATCAAATTTCATGGACACGAATGTGGAGGCTTAAAGTGGGGTTTCAAGGTGGCTACATTCGCTATGGAAAAGCTTGGCATAAATAGGTCTTCTGATGAAGAACTCGTTGCAATCGTTGAGAACGATTCTTGTGCTGTTGACGCGATTCAAGTGGTGACTGGTTGCACTTTTGGCAAAGGAAATCTGATATTTAAAGATTATGGGAAACAAATCTACACATTCTATAACAGAAACACGGGCAAAGGAATAAGAGTAAGTAGGAAAAAAAATGCAATTGTCGAGGATATTTTATCTGCTAATGGCGATGACATTTTTGAGATCTCCCAGCCACAAGAAAAAATGCCCAAAACTGCAAGAATTCACAAATCCATAGATTGTTCAAGGTGTGGAGAAGGAACTATGGAAACGAGAATACATATATTTAAAGGACAATATCTATGCTCGCCTTGCTATGAAAAAGCAATTGCTGAATAAAATCATCCGCTTTGCACTTTTAATCCCAATTTGGAGTCTCTATATGCAAGAAAAAGTCATAATTGAATACCTTAGGCGATCTTATACAGCAGTTGATGGTCTTTGGTTTATGATGGTTGAAGACCAATTCTCATTTGATAAAGCTCTTGAACTAGATACAGAAGTTTGGAAAGTCCTGCCAAAAATCCAAGCTAGAAAAGTCAAAGAAATGTTATCGTTAAAAGGTAGGGGAATTGCGGATTTCTTAAAGGCGATAGATGTAAAATTTCAAGCTGAGGAATATATCTATAACATAGAGACAAAAAATGATGAGTTTATCAGATTAGTGATAGATAGATGTCCTTGGATTGAAATATTGAAAAAGGCAAAAAGGGAACATCTAGCATCTGTAATATCTAACGCCATCTGTCCAACAGAACTTGGAGTATGGCTGAGAGAATTTGATTTAAATATGGAACTTGATAACCGAATGAGCTTCTGTAATGGTGAAAATCAATGTATCTGGGATTTTCGCAAAAAACAGTGAAATTATAACTGTTACATATTGACTCGGTTAGATGGTTTTGGGGGGGTGCGCGGCGATGAAAACGTTAACTACGTTTTTTTCTGTTATAATCATTTCTGTTATAACCATAAATAACTCATCAGCGGTTGTCCTTCCTCCATATTCCGGTTATTCGGTATCTGTTTCTGGAAATTTTCTGATGTGGGGTCAAGAACAACTAATAGAGGAAAAACCGGGGAAAGCCTATATAAAGCACTGTGTAACCTTCCAAGAATGGCTATTAACTGCTAATGATGGTCGTAATTGCGATAGGTTTGGACATAGCATCTCAATTGACGGAAATTGGGCTATAATCGGAGCTGACGGGGATGATACAGTCGGACCAGAAGCAGGCGCAGCGTATATGTTCAATTTTGATGGCATAAATTGGTCACAACGGCAAAAACTCGTCGGACTTGATACAAGAAGGGATGATGGTTTTGGCTGTTCTGTCTACATTAGCGGAAATTTTGCGATAGCGGGCGCTTATTATGCAAACAATGGGACAGGAGCAGCTTACATCTTTTATTATAACGGCACAAATTGGGTCCAACAGGCAAAAATTACCGCTGATGATGCATCATTTGGCGACTTTTTTGGGTGGTCAGTCTCGATAAGTGGCAATTATGCTATTGTCGGAGCCCCGTTGGATAGAGTAGAATTGGCTAGTGGGGCTGGATCGGCTTACATCTTTTATTATAACGGCACAAATTGGGTTCAACAGGCAAAAATTATTGCTGGTGATCCACAGGATTATGACCAATTTGGATATTCTGTATCCATCAATGACTACTATGCCTTTGTCGGTTCTTATCTTGATGACGATTTTGGGACAGATAGCGGTTCAACCTATGTTTTTCGCCGAAATGGGACAATTTGGGAACAAATACAAAAACTAACCGCTTACGACGCAAATACCGGAGATTGGTTCGGTTATTCTGTTTGTGTAAGTGGAGATTACGCACTCGTTGGCTCTCCCCTTGATAACTATAAAGGAATTGACTCGGGTTCTGTGTTCTTTTACAAAAATGATGGCACGAAATGGGCATTAAGAGGGAAATTGACTGGGACATCCGCAGATCTTGAATCTAGATTTGGATTGTATGTTTGCACAGATTCTAATAAAATAATTATGGGAGGAAAAGGATCAGCCTCTTGGCTACTTTCAATGCCATCAATTGAGCCTGTCCAAAATACTCCTCAGGCGGGGTCAATGTTTAATCTTCGTGTAAATGTCAATGTTCCATTTGACGTAGAACCTGTTACCTTGTATTATAGACAAGGGGGAAAATCTGATTTCAATAGCATCCCTTTTACATTAGAAAGTGGGACATATAAAAATGGAACTTGGATCGCTATAATACCAGCAGACCAAGTGACAATGCGAGGTATAGAATATTATATCGTTGCGCCAGAAAGAGATAGGGACAGAAACATTTACTTTTATGGCACTATGTATGAACCATACTTTTTGCCAGTGCATGGCAATATCAGTATAGATTTAAAAACAACAATTGCTAAAAAGCCAAATACTTGGAATATAATTGCCCCTAGCGTCATAACTGATTATAAAAATATAGTTCAAAATCTCAGTTCGTTAGGTGTTTTTGGTTTAAACTGGATGGCGTGGCGTTGGAATACATCTGCCAATCGTTGGGAAGTTCCACAAAATTATAGAAGTTTTCCTGTCTCATCAGACCAGTTTGATACTTCTATTGGTTGGTGGGTTATGGTTTTCGGAGATGGATCGAACAGATCTGTCAATGTTTCAGGAACATCTGTTGACTGTCAAAATCCATATTCAATTACTCTCAAAACTGGCTGGAACAACATTGCCAATCCTTTTGACTTTCCAGTCGCATGGGCAGATAATACCATCAGAATCGAATATAATAACCAGCAGGTCACGCCAACTCAATCTAAGGAAAATCTATGGGTAGATAATCGCACGTTTTGGTATAACAATGCTACAAACCAATATAGCATTAGTGTTTCCAATCAAAATCCGCCTTATCCTATGCCTCCCAAGGTTGGTTTTTGGATTTATTCAATGGTTAATAACGCTAATTTGATCATTTATCCCATTGAAAGCATCTCCGCATCTCCCCCTTCTTATTTTGTCAATAGTAATGAAGAAAAGACTATATGGAAGGTCTTGTTTTCTCTGGAAACAGATGAAGGAAATGACAGTGTTGAGGTAGTTATTAGCGATATAGATTGTTCAAAAATAAATCACATCAAACCGCCATCTATGCCTTTTGTGAAGACAAGAATAGGAATAATTGATCCTGATGATAATGTTGAGCTTTCTAAGAGCATTGGTCTAATAAGAGATCAAACATCATGGCTTATCAAGGTTGACGTTCCACATTCTGGTCATTTGATCTGGAAAATGGAAGGAGTCTCGCGCAATTATGATTTGATATTTGAAGACATCTCAACGGGCAAATTCTATGACCTTAAAAAGGATAATGGTATTTATATAGATGGTCAAGATGAGCCTCGATATTTCGTTTTAATGGTTTCTAGACAGGATATTCCTCTGAAAACAAAGATTCTACCTAATTATCCTAATCCATTTAATCCAGATACTTGGATACCTTTTGAGTTGTCTAAACCTGCAAATGTGATCGTTAAGATATTTTCGTCAGATGGGAGATTGATAAGGACATTAGACTTGGGTAATAAACCTGCAGGACGCTATATAACAAAGGATAGATCAGCTTATTGGGATGGAAAAAATGAGTTAGGCGAATACGTTTCCAGCGGAGTATATTTTTATGTCATGAAAATTGGAGATATTGAATCAGTCCACAAGATGATCATAATCAAATAAATATAATAAACAGTTGTCTAATAGAATGGAGCGAAAATGCTGTTGTTTTTTATGTGTCTGTTATGCCTTGCGGTATGTCATCCAGTCACAGCACAGGATGATGGCAAGGCTATTGAGGAGATGATATTAGCAGAAGCAGACAAAAATGTTGAGAAATATAGAAAAAGCGATGCAATTATAGAAATTGTTGACAAAAAGGGGCGACCGATTAGAGACACTGAGATCGCAATAAACCAAACTACAAGTGATTTTCTTTTCGCTGCGAATGTGACATTAATAACTGGCGATCTTGGCAGCACGATACAGATTGAACACTATCGTTATCAGCCTAGGTTCACGACAAAAGAGCAAGAGGACGAGTATAAAGACAAGTTTGCGAAACTGTTCAATTGTGCAACTATACCTTTGTATTGGAACTCAGTTGAGCCAGAGGCAGGAAATCCCGATTTTTCCGCAGTTGATCGGGTGTTAGAGTGGTGCAAATTGCATAACATAAAGGTTAAAGGGCACACACTTGTATGGGTTCATGGCGACAATGTCCCAAAATGGTTCAGAAACCTTGCCGTAGATGAGCAAAGAAAATCCTTAGAGAGGCATATCAGGGATACTGTATCAAGATATAAAGGCAAAATCGATATGTGGGACGTCGTGAACGAAGCAGCTTGGGCAAAAATTACATTGGCAGGAATGACGATGAAGGAATACACTTCTCTGCCGTTTCTTTGGGCAAAAGAGTCTGATCCAAATGCATTGCTTGCGATTAATGAGGCACATAAGATCACGCCATCGCCAGAGATGGATATGTTTATGCAAATATTAGATGATTTCGAAAGTAATAATATTCCTTATGATATAATTGGTATCCAAGCCCATATCAATAGGACAGATAGGTTTAGGCTTGAAGAAGTGATCCAGATGTTAGACAAATATGCCAAATTTGGCAAAACTATTCATATTACCGAGTTTACTCCTTGTTCGGATGGCTTGCCAATTGAAAATTCTTGGAAACAAGGCAAATGGACAGAAGAAGAGCAGGCAGATTATACAATAAAATTTTATAAGACCTGTTTCAGTCATCCATCTGTTGAAAGCATCGGCTGGTGGGACTTTACTGATTATAGTTCATGGCAGACTAATGGAGGTTTATTAAGAGCAGATCTGTCTCCAAAACCTGTCTATGATGCTTTAAAAAATCTCATTCACAATGAATGGAAAACGAAAGCTCAAGGCAAAACAGATAAAAAAGGTCTATATAAATTCAGAGGGTTTCATGGGAAATACGATGTGTTTATCAAACTATCTAAGGGTAATATTGTTAAGAAAGAGATTCATATTCAAAAAAATAGCGAAAATAGGTTCAAAATTGTGTTAGAATAATAATGGAAAAGTTAAATATTTCCTTTCTTATTTTTCTAAGTCTATGTCAAACGTCAGAGATTAAATATGGGACAAGACTATTTTTTAAAAGTAAAAACGCCAGATCAAGTCAGAGATATCCTTAAAACACTAGCCAAACCATTGTCATCGGAAACGATAAATATATATGATGCACTAGGCAGAGTCCTTGCTGATGATGTAGTTTCAGAATTTGACCTTCCGGGGTTTGATCGTTCGACTATGGACGGGTTCGCTGTTCGTGCTAAGGACACGTTTGGGGCATCCCCCGGTTCGCCTGCTTATCTTAACCTCGTTGGAGAGGTCAAAATGGGCGAAAAGGCAACAATGAAGCTCTCTCAAGGGGAAGCAGTCAAAGTATCAACCGGCAGTATGATACCATCAGGTGCAGATGCGGTCGTTATGGTAGAATGGACAGAGTTTTTTGACGATCAAACAATTGAGGTTATAAGGTCAGTTGCTCCAGGAGATAATGTTGTTAAAAAAGATGAAGATATGCGTAAAGGCGAGAAGTTGTTGGATAAAGGTCATATACTCCGTCCACAGGATATTGGAGCATTGGCTGGAATAGGAATGACATCTGTCAAAGTAATTCGTTATCCGAACGTCGCTATAATTTCATCAGGCGACGAGATCATCTCTCCCGATCAAATTCCTGAGATCGGTCAGATAAGAGATATAAACTCCTATTCTATATCATCACTTGTTAAGCAATTAAGCGGGCAACCAATTGTTATAGGCATAGTCAAGGATGATTACATATTACTGAGATCAGCACTAGAAAAAGCTATTAAAGATTCTGACATTGTCGTAATATCTGGCGGAAGCTCCATCGGCACAAGAGACGTTACAATGGACGTGATAAGTTCTCTTGAAGGTGTTGAACTACTCGTTCATGGCATATCTATAAAGCCCGGGAAGCCGACGATAATTGCGAAAGTCGGCGACAAATTTATTTTCGGTTTACCGGGAAATCCTGTGTCTGTTATGGTTACATTTGAAGTTTTTGTCGGTTTTTTAATGAGGCTTTTGTTAGGTATTAAACAGACGTCATATGAGCCAAGATATGTCAAAGCGATCTTAAACAGGAATATCGCATCTGCGCCCGGACGAGAGGATTATATCTGCGTCCGTTTGATAAAGTCTGACAATGGATTTCTTGCAGAACCTGTTCTTGGAAAATCTGCCACTATTTCTATGATGGTCAAGGCTGATGGTTTGGTGAAAATTCCGCTTGAATACGAAGGGCTTGAAACTGGAACAGAAGTTGATGTCTATGTATTTAATTATTTTTAGCCGTTAACAAATGTAGAATTGAATGTGATTTTAACAATGATATGCTTTTTTGTTACCAACAGGATTTGCTATCATATTTTTTGCCTAAATTTAGGGAAAAATTTTTAACCTTAATAAAATGGTAAAAGTTTAGGTGATTTTGATATGAAAAAATATAGAGCAGGAATTATAGGTTGTGGTGGGATTGGACTGAAACACGCTTCTGCCTATGTCGAGATGGAAAATGTCGATCTTATAGCGGGTGCTGACCCATCAAACCGTCGAGAACATGAATACTATGCTTTGGGGCTAAAGCACTTCTATAATAATACCTCAGAGATGCTTAGCAATGAAGACCTCGATATAGTAAGCGTATGCACTAACCCATCTCAACACGCATCGATGACAATTCTTTCGGCGGAGTCAGGGGTTAAAGGCATTATTTGTGAAAAGCCAATGGCTAAAAACGTCAGGGAATGTAATGCTATGATAGACGCTTGCAGGATCAACGGCGTTAAACTTGCCATAGGTCATCAACGCAGATATGGCGAGCAATACATAAAAGGTCGTGATGTTATATCATCAGGTATACTTGGCGAGCCTTTGCTTTTATGGGCGATGACACCAGGATCAGATGTGATGACTTGGGGCGTCCATTGGCTTGATATGTTCAACTTCTGGTTGAATAATCCCAAAGTAGTCACCGTTATGGGACAAATAGATGTTGAAAGACAGACGTTAACAGGACATAAAGAATTCGTTGAAGATGCCCTGCTAGGTCATATTGTCTATGAAAACGGTTTTCGTGCTATAATAGAATGTGGCGATCTTGCACAACTGGAACCCGGATTTCCTGCCCATGCGACTATCCGCGCCTATGGTCCCAAAGGAAGATTTGAGGCAAATGACATCGGATATAAACTGTCATTAGGCGAATTTTTTGAGCATCACCCTGTTTCAAGCCCCTTTGAACGACCTGATTATCAAATGTGGATAGATCAGGCAAAAGAACTGATAGAATGTATAGAGCAAGATAAAGAACACCAATGCAACGGTTATGCTGGTAAAAAAACAATAGAAATTGCTTCTGCAATATGGGAGTCTGCTAGGTCTCATCGTTTGATCCGTTTTCCAATGGAATTTGCAGAATCCCCATTGAACTCTTTTTGGAGGAATAATTGATATAGCATAACTAGTTGTGAACTGATAAAGAGGAGATGAAAATGGCAACACTGCTAATCGGTTACGATGTCGAAAACCAAGACCCAAATAACGATGTCACAAAGACGTTTCTTAAAACTGCTAGCAGATTGCATAGAGAATTGAACACGCCTTGCACGTTATTTATATGTGGTAGAACGCTTGAAAACAATATTGATGATTTCAAGAAGATCAAATCTGAATATGGAGACCTTTTTGATCTACAACAACATACCTACTCCCATGTTTTGCTCAAAACTGTTTTTCAAGAGAATGAAAATGGCAAGACGATGTTTAAAGGCGGAACATTAGAACAAATCCGTGAAGAAGTCAAAAAGCCGATAGAGCTTATGAAACATTTGCTTGATCTTGATTGTATCGGCTTAACGGGACCTTATGGATATTACAGGGGACTGTCAGATAGACCAGATATACTTGAAATACTCCATGAGCTTGGGATCAGGTTTACTCGCACATTTGCAAGAAACCAATTTGATTGGCAACCGCTATCATTTGAAGTTCAGCCTTTCTGGTATGACGTCCAGGGCTTTGGCGATATACTTGAAGTCCCTGTCCAAGGCTGGCAGGATTGTATCCTCAGAGGGGAGATCGGTTGGGAAAATATAGAAGGCTATCTCAATGAGGTAAAGAAAAATTTAGACTATATCGCAAAAAATAACCTTGTATGGGGTTATGTCCAACACGATTGGTCTTCAATAAGGGGCGACGCGGATATGTCAATTATAAGGGCCATGATTGAATACGCTCAAAAATTAGGAATTGAGTTAAAATCATATTTTCAATTTTACTCTGAGATGAAACAAGGCAAAATAAAATAAGGAGAAATATATGTATCAGATACTTAATTTAGCATACTTAACTGTTGACCAAAGAATAGGCAAACCTGCACCAGATTTTGAAGCTTTAGCAACAAATGGCAAGACAATAAAACTTTCAGACCTTAAAGGTTCATGGGTTGTGCTTTATTTTTATCCAAAATCGTTCACACCGGGTTGCACGGCAGAGGCATGTGCTTTGCGTGATAGTTATGATAAAATAACCGAGATTGGCGTTAAATTGCCCGGCGATGAAGATAAAGAACAGAGATCAGACATAATAATTCTCGGTGTAAGCACAGATTCTATAGAGACGCAAAATAAATTCAAAGCTGAGTATAAACTTCCGTTTGAACTTTTAAGCGATAAGGAGAAGACCATTTCAAAGGCTTATGATGTCCTTGGCATGACTGGTATGACCGCCCAACGCAAGACATTTATCATTGATCCACAAGGTAATATCGCTTACGTCTTTGATAAAGTAGATGCTGGGAAACACGATCAAGAAGTGATGAAAGCACTTGAAGAGTTAAGAAAGTCTTTATAATTACGATCTGAAAACTTAAATGTTAAGATCGTCTCTCGTTGTATGCTAGTTTTTGGCTGATTTTGATCCGAAAAGGTTAAATATGGTTTTCTATTTAATACTTAAGAGATATTTACGTTTCATAAAACAAGAAAATATCGGAAGATTGTTGCTTATCTCATTATTGATGTTATTTACCGGGTCTATATTGTTATATCTATTAGAAAAAGGCAAAAATGACAATATTGACTCCTTCGGGGATGCGCTGTGGTGGGGAATTGTGACGCTTGCTACCGTTGGATATGGTGATATATCTCCCATAACGCTTGCAGGTCGTATAGTTGGCGCTTTTGTTATCTTATTTGGCATTGGATTTATAGGGTTATTCACAGCGTCTATTGCGAGCATCTTTATTGACAGAAAACTTCGGCAAAACAGGGGGTTAAAAGCTTTGAAAAACTTGAATGGTCATATAATCATCTGTGGTTGGAATTATATTGCTAATGAGATCATATCTGAGATACATCTAGATAATAAAGACCGTGAGATCGTCATAATAGCTAGTTTGGATGAAAAGCCGATTGACGAAGATCACGTTTATTTCATTAAGGGAAATTCAGCAGATATAAGTAAATTAGAAATGGCGTGCTTCAGAACTGCTGATGTCGCAATAGTCCTTCACGATGATTCAAATCTCGGCAATAGCGGAGATGGTCAAGGTATACTTACCGTTTTGGCGATCAAAAAAGAACAACCAAACATCTATGTATGTATCCAAATACTAGATGAAAATAATGTTGAACATTGTAAAAGGGCTGGTGCGGATGAAATAATTGTCACAGGAGGTATGACTTCTAAACTATTGGTTCAGGCAGCACTTGACCACGGCGTAACAAGGGTTGTATCTGAGCTTATGAGCCAAAAGTATGGAAATGAAATCTATAAAATCCCTTGCCCTCAGAAATATATCGGTCTTGACTTTAAATCTGCACTTGCAGAGTTTAAAGATGATTATGACGGGATCATAATAGGGATAGAAAAACCTAATCAATTACTTACTAATCCCAAAAGCAATGTTGTGTTGGATAAAGGCGATTATATGATCGTTATATCAGAGCAGAGACCTTGTGTTGATTAATGGACAGGTTGAATAATTATGAAGGCATTAAAGAGATTAGCTTTGTTAATGACATTTACAGTCGGCTTCTATATAAACATAAACTGCTTTTCTGATCCGGTTGGAAACCTTGTAGTAAGAAGTATACCTTTAAAATGTGAATTGATATTTGACAAGGAGCTACCAAAAACCAAAATAGATATCAGTGGCGGAAACTTGGGTAAATATATACCTGATAAATGGGTTGTCAATAAAACCGAAGACATCCTTTATATAAATGGAATTCCTGATGGTAAATATATTGTAACATTTAAAGAATCTGATAAAGAAATTCAAGCGGAGGTCTATATCCAAAATGGCAAGACTAGCCTTGTAAACTGTAATTTTTCAAAAAACAAAATTTTTACAATAGGACAAATCCATATCGGCAAGGATGGTTATCCGATGGTGCAAATACCATCTGGGGATTTTTTGATGGGAAGTGATAAAGGCGAGCCAGACGAACAACCAGTCCATAAGGTCTATTTAGACGCTTTCTATATTGATGTTTATGAGGTTACAAACGCACAATACAAAAAATTCTTAGATGCGACGAAACATAAACCGCCGAGATACTGGAATGATCCGAGATATAACGCACCTGATCAGCCTGTTATAGGTGTGACATGGCAAGACGCTATGGATTATTGCAAATGGGCAGGTAAACGGCTACCGACAGAAGCAGAATGGGAAAAAGCAAGTCGTGGAGGGCTTGTCGGCAAGGAATATCCATGGGGCGATGAGGAAATGTTAGATTCTCCGCTTGCTGATGAGAATCCTGGGCTAGCTAGTGCCTATCCTGTTGGAAGTTTTGAGCCGAATGGATATGGTTTATTTGATGTAGAACGAAATGTCTGGGAATGGTGTTTGGATTGGTATGACGAGGGATATTACGCTAAATCTCCTGAAGAAAATCCAAAAGGTCCTGCGTCAGGAGACAAACGTGTTTTACGTGGTGGATCATGGTTTTCTGGTATTTATACGCCTTTAAGAATTCCTTATCGGTATAGCCTCGAACCTGATCAAGTAACTAATCTTATTGGTTTCCGCTGCGTTCAAGACATTAAATAAAGGAAAATGGTTGTTGGGCAAATATTTATCTCGTGACTTGAAGATTCTCTCCATTGCATTTTTTTTCATATTTATTGGGTCTTCCTTCCAACAATTTTTAATCCCTTACCTTCAAAGTTCAACAACTTGGACTGCTATGAAATGCTCAGTTATACTTATGGTAGTATATTCAACCTTCCTAGTCTGGCGTATATTTGTCAACTACACTATAAAATGGCTTGGAGATTATATATCAATTTTTTTAGGATCGCTCACATATTCGGGTTTTATGCTATCGCTATATTTGACAAAACAGTATCCTTTGATCATGCTTTCAGCGTTTATATGGGGCTGGGGCGCAGCTGCGTTGTGGATTACAAGCAGTTCACAGGTTCTTGATGCATCAAGATCATCGCAATATGGGATGGCCTCTGGTATATTCTATTTTGCAACACATCTTGGATTTGCCTTTGGCGTCTTCTTATTAGGCAATATTAGCGAAAAGTTCGGGGGAGATTATGCTGTGTTAACTGCATTTTTCGCTATATTGATCGGCAATTTTCTGATCCTTTTTGTTCCAAAGAGAAATACACAAAGGGAATTTAACATCAATATTGCATTTACTATGATGTTGGCAGAGAAGATAAAAGTTGTCAGTTTCCTCCTTTTTGCATCATCATTGAGTTTTGGACTAATGTTAGGTGCTTTTTCAGGTATTGCTCAAAAACACGGATTTGCCTATCTTGCTGGGACAGCGGTCTTCGCACCTATTGCTAGGGCGGTCTTAAGCCTTGTTGGCGGGCTCATATCTGATAAATTGGGGAGAGGGAAAACGTTGTTCTTTTCATTTGCGATAAGCACCATTGGGTTGTTATCTGCAGGTATATGGTCAAACGTTGTCACATTTGCCTTTACCGCTTTAAGCCTTGGGTTTCAAGGCGGACTTGTGCCTGTCTCTGCTATGGCTATAATCGGCGATTCTGTAGATACTGAAAGAAGACACCTAGCTTTCAGTGCGACGTTTGTATGGCGAGACCTAAGCGTTGTTTTGTCTCTGTTCTTCGGACAATATATCAGTTCAAAACTGGGCGGATTTAACGGGGCATTCATTATTTTTGCTTGTATTTTCTTTATCTGTGCTTTAATATCACTTCCGTTGATTAAACACGAAAAAGAGCGTATCCAAATAAAGCCTTAATGCAGAGCCTCTTGCCATCCATTCCATTGTTTTTATGAAAATAATAATGCCTTTGCATTAATGATAGTGTTAAGTTTATTGTCTTCTTTACAAAAACGAAGTTTATCAGCCCTTGTAGAGTTTTCTGTTTTTATGCGTTATTATGGCAATCTCTATGATTCTATCTAAAAGATCAGAAAACTCTATGTTTGCTGCTTTCGCTGCCTGTGGATAGAGGCTTAGCTCCGTCATTCCGGGGATCGTGTTTAATTCGAGGACGTATATTTCGTCATTTCTTATCATCATATCAGTTCTTGACATCCCACCACAATTAAGTGCCTTGTGAGCAGTGACCGCTGCTTCTTGAATACGTTTGATCATCTCTCCTTTGAAATCTCTTGGTGGGGTTATCTCATCTGTTGCGCCTGATGTATATTTTGCGGAATAATCGAAAAATTCGCTGGTTTTTGGTATTATCTGCGTAGGGACAAGAGGGATAGGTTCTTCTCCATTGACCGCTCCTAGCACCGCACAAGTTATTTCCTTTCCGTCAATAAATTCCTCGACAAGCACATCGTTGCTATGTTCAAAGACAAGTTCCAATCCTTTTAGGAAATCTTGTTCTGATTTAGCTATGCTAATTCCGACGCTTGATCCTAGCTCAACAGGTTTAAGCACGCACGGAAAACCGACCAAATTTCTAAGCTTTGATATGATCTGATGTTTCCTTTTGTTCCAATCCCATACGGTAAAATCAATGCCTTTTGGCACTTTTAGACCAAAATATTCAAACATTCGTCTGGACATAACTTTATTCATAGCAAGACTGCTTGAAAGGACATTTGAGCCCGTATAAGGGATATCAGCAATTTCAAGTAAGCCTTGGACAGTGCCATCTTCTCCCATAGGTCCGTGCATAGCGATAAATACGACGTCAATTTTCTCCTCAATTGCTCTATCTAAGGCATTTCCCGTAGTGGTATAGACAACATCTGATCTGCCGGGGTCTAACTGATCAAAATTTGATCCTGTCAGGTAACCTTTTGGGATCAGCCATTTACCTGTCTTTGTGATTATCACAGGCTTAACATTGTATTTGTTCTTGTCTAAGGCATTGACAATTACTCTACCTGTATTTAATGAGACCTCGTGTTCTGCTGTTCTTCCGCCCATCAATACTGCAACATTAATTTTACGCACTAGAAAATCTCCTAAATTTCAAATATACAATACTTAATTACAGATCAAAAAACCATTTTATCCATAAAATTCAACTAACCCCATCAAAAAATTAGGCATAACCTATTTGTAAAAATTGATATTAATTGAAATTTCTTCAAAATTACAAAAACTGGTCTAATTAATAACCGACATCTAACACTTTGATCTCTGCCTATGTTGTTGTCAGCTTATCTTTCAGTTGAACAGGTAAAGATAATAGCAATTCTGATGCGGTTCTTTGTTTATTTGATAGTCTAACTCCGTCAATTATGCCTTCAATATCTGCTTTCCAAGAATCTGATCCAATGATCCAGAATTCATAAGACGGATCAGGAAGGGCATCTTTAAAGTCCTTATTTGTGCCTGCTAATTTACCGTCGATATATATCTCTATACCTCGTTTCCCCCATGTCCCTGCGACATGATGCCATTCACCAACAAGCTTTTTCGGATCAATTCCGCTATCCGCGACAATCCATTTGTCAGTCCAAATTCCAAACCAAAGATTAGGCGCTGCTAGACCTGTATGAGTAGCTAAAATGAAGGGAGAATCAGAAGATTTTCCATAATCTTTACAGGCACTTGTTAGTGTCCATAACACGCCCGGAGCAAGACTTTTCTTTGATGGATTAGCATGAGGGACTTTAAACCATAGTTCAACAGTTCCTTCTTCTGGATTACCAAAAGGATTGACCTTCATATAGTCGCCATCCCCATCTAAAACCAATCCTCCACCGTATTTTCCTGCATTTAACATAATTTTGGCATCACCAAAAAGTTCACCATTGAGTTTATCGTTGCCCACTTCGTTTACTACTAATTTGTTGCTCGGCGTATCAAAATTATAAAGCGCCAAAGTATTAGCGTCCAGACCAGTTTGAGCGTAAGAAATTTGACAGATTATTATCAACAAATAGACAAATATTAACCAATTAATGATCTGCTTCATTTCAGTTATTCCCCTTTATTCCCACTGTGTACAACTGACTGGTATTCCTTTTCTAAGGTCATTAAAACATTCATTGCACCTTGTGCATTTTATAATATCTTCAAAACGTCCTTGACGAATCTTATTTGGCAATTCAGGATCAGCTATCAATGCCCTGCCAATAGCTATTAGACTAGCTCTTTTGTTGCTAAGCGCAAAACATGAACGATCAGTGTCATCAAGCTCATTGACCGCGATAACAGGAACGCCGAATTTCATAAATGGTTCTGCCCTATCAGCAGGAGAGAATTCGCTTGCAGGCGATATATCGAGTATGTCAACTCCTCTTTTGACAAGCTCTTCTGCAAAGATAAGACTTTCACCAATTCCATATCCTGCACCTATCGGGGTATGACGATAAAGGACAAGCATATCATTTTCTTTTGCTATGCCAGCAATAGCATCAACTATGGACAATCCAAGCCTCATACGGTTTTGAAGAGTTCCGCCGAATTCATCTGTCCTTTGGTTTTGGATAGGAGAAAAGAATTGATTAAGCAAAAATCCATGCGCTCCATGAGGTTCAATCGCGTCGAAACCAGCGTTTGCACATATCTTGACAGCCAAAACGTAATTATCTATCAATTGTTTGATCTTGTCGTATTCTATGTTTGTCGGGGTTACAGGTTGACCGATAGTGCCAGGAAATAACTGTATTCCAGCGAATGCCCCTCCTGAGTGTATTGCCTCAACCAGTGGTTTTAGGTTATCCACATTCAGGTCTTTGTCAAATCTTGTCACACTTGTTGCTTCAACTATGACTAGGCTGACACCACCTTTGGCACGATCATAATACCATTTCTGCCCTTCGGCAGTTGATATGCCACGATTGACAACCATAGGAGGCATAACAATACGATTGCGAAATAATTTTTTACCAATTTGCAATGGTTCAAATAAAAGTTCTATATCACTCATAGAAGACCCTCTGCATTTTCTCTAGTCCAATTTTAAGGACATTTTCTGCCCCAGACTTTTCGTATTCCTCGTTGAATAATTCAAGTGAATACATACCAGAATAGCCAATTTTTTTAAGAGAATCATAAATCTTCCCCAAAGGAGCGACACCATCACCAGGATAAACTCTTTGAGAATCTTTAAGTTGACGAATATCGTCAGCATAGGGATAATCGTTGACGTGCAAAAGCCCTATTTGGTAACCTTTTATCTCATTTAGGAGATCAAAACTGCCTTCTGTTTTTGCGGAATGGAATATGTCAACGAGGATTTTCACGTCAGTTTCTCCGACAAGTTTCATAACTTGTATTGCCTCTTTTAACGATCCGAGTTTCTTTGAATGCCCCCAAAATTCTAACAATGGCGTTACTCCCGTTCCCTGAACTGACTTCACAAGGTCCTTGTAATATTCCGCTATATCCTCCAACGGCAGATCAACCATTTCTGTAATGCCCATGGGTGGAGCGGCGACATAAGTGCTATTAAGTGTTTTTGCCATCTCAAAGACTTTTTTTGCCTCTTCCAGTGCTTTTGTTCTTATGTTTTTATCAGGATGCGCCCATTGCGGAAAAGCTATCAAATTAGGCACTTTGAGGTCATTTTGGTCAAGCAAGGATTTGAGGTCAGGTAAAGTTCCGCCTTTCTTCAAATAGTCTTCTATCTCACTAACCCATAATTCTATACCTTGATAACCTGTCTGAGCAGTCATTTTAATTTTCTCTGGAACACTTAATCCGCAATTTCGAATAGTGCTTGTGTTTAGACAATAATTTATTTTCATATATTCCTCCTATTTTTCCAAGGACGCCACAGGTTAAATTTAAAATATATCGAATTCTTTATTTATTGCAATATGGGCGCCATAAACAGCAAAGGCAAAAGTGCCTATAAGGTCTAATATGTAGATTTCTGTCAGTTTTAATCCTTTCTATTCAGCGTAAACTGCCTCACGTAGTCCTTTTAGATAACCAATAGCGAAAAGACGACCAATTGACGAGTAACCAGGGCTTCTATTGCTATCGCCCTCCATAGTAGGGACATGATCTGGACGACAAACGCCCTCAAAACCGATATCGCGATATGCACGCATACACTCAAGCATATTTGTTTTGCCATCATCGTGGAATGTCTCAACAAAGTTTTCAGGTGTGCCTTTGACATCTCGGAAATGGACAAAAAAGATCTTGCCTTGCTTTCCAAAATGTCTGATAACAGATGGTAAATCTTCTGTCATCAAAGTAAAATTACCCTGACATAACGCAATACCATTGACGGGACTTGGATATAGATCTAACAGCTTTTGAAAATTCTCAACACTTCGCATAATCCTGCCAATACCACGTATAGGCGATAATGGCGGATCGTCCGGATGCATAGCTAATTTAACGTTTGCTTCTTCTGCAATGGGAATAACACGATCCAAAAAATATCTAAGATTATCCCAGAGACGTTCTTCGGTTACGACTCCAAATTCGGTTAATGGCTCTTTCTGCATAATCTCATGATTATATCCAGTCGCCAATGCTCCGCCCCTAATAGGGATTTCTGTTGAGGTTCGCAACCAATTAAAGACCGCCATCCATTCATAGCACCATACGGAAATCCCCAATTCGCCCATATTTCGTATAAGGTCACATACGGATTCAATCTCTTGTTCTCGTCCTGGTAAGCCTAACTTTGCTTTGTTCAATGGAGGTCTGCTTTCTAGGACATCAAAAGTAAATCCTGCATCCTCATATTCTTTTTTTAAGCTACATAACGAATTATAGCCCCAAGGAAGGTCTTTTTTTGCCACATTTAATCCCTTGCTAAAATCCATAACTCCGACAACATAATCAATTCCGCATTGCTTAACCATTTTCAATAATGACACATTTTTGGGCGAAAAGACCTCAGCTATTTTAATCATCGTTTACTCCGATCCTTTTGGTGTTTTCATAGATTTGATCTGCATAACTGAAATATATGTTCAGTTTAAATCTTATAGCCCAGTATGTCAAACATATTTTGAGATAACAGTCCAGTTCAAATTATTGGCAAATAGGTATTGCATAAAAAAACAAAAAAAGGATAAACTACCCCAATAAAAAATAATTCAATAAATCATAAGTGAGTAGTGTATCCTGAGAAGTGTATCCTAATGTTGTTATATATATATTA
>FWPV01005751.1_pt1 | contig 24482 bp, 15 predicted proteins | sample 2228371 | NCBI WGS metagenome assembly FWPV01 (sample SAMEA103939776, study PRJEB20133) | metagenome | reverse complement strand
GACGCAGTATTTCAAAGTATGCGCTGTTAACCTCTGTAGCTGTACTCCATCTCAGCACCGCTCCGTTCCCCAATTGACTTGCTGTAAAGCTCGTTAGCTCGACGGGAAGGGTGACTATATAATCTCCGATAGATGATGAATAATTAAAAGCTTTATCAACTGTATAAACACGATAGTAATATTGCGTATTTTCAGATAACGATTCATCTATAAAGCTGGTATTAGTTCCGATATACACAACAATACCGGAACCAATTGTATTGCCAACACCATAGATTCCATTCTGATTAGGTAGAATAGTCGGATCGGTAGTCCCTCTGACTACCAGATATCCTCCTCCATCATTTCCTGTTGATGGAGCTGTCCACTCAACCTGAACCTGTGTGTTCGAAAGTGGAGTTACTATTACTGTCTGTGGTGGATCAGGTGGTGTTGTATCTACATTACCTTCGTAAATAACAATATCATCAAAAAACAGTTTCTGTGAAGCACTTGTAGTACTTCCCAAACGAAACTTCAAAAATCCATAACCACTTGTACCGCTACCTGCTGTAATTGTTTGAGTAACTTTTGTCCATGTATTTGTGGTACCAGAACTTGTAGAAACTTCAGATCCAAAGCTCGTTGCATTACAGGAGAGTGAGTAGAGGATATTTCTATTGGTACCGGATGTTTTATAATAATATTGTAGTGTATATGTACCTCCTGGTGTAACACCCGTTATTGATGGTGTATATGCTGCATTGCTACTACTTCCGGACACATAAAAGCTTCCACATTTATCTCCCGATCTTGCACCACTTGTTTCTAAAGTCAGTACAGCATTAGAATTAGATACCGTATAAGCAGTTGTTGGAACAGATGAATATAAACCTGCCGTAGTAAAAGCCTGGTTTTCAAAGCCACCTTGCATATTTGGAAAACTCCCTATATTCTGGCTTTGAGCCAGTAAAAGAGAAGTAGAGACAAATAGGAACAAAACGCGTTTCATTGTTTTCCCTCCTTAAAAATTAATTAATAATTATTAGTTAACGTGTAAATACTTTATTTACTCAATGTGTTTTTATTATAAACCTTATCACCCCTCCTTTCTTTATATATTTTTGTTTGTTGGTGGATAAGACACCCGGCAGGTAAAATGTCTTCCACTCATAGTTATAAAATTCCTGATGAAGCTGGGCTAAGATAGACCTGCTTCATCACTAATTGTTTAAAACATTATTTGAATAGTAACATTTTCTTTACTATTCGTTGACCATTTGTTTCAAGCACGGCATAGTAAACACCACTCGCAAGATGTGTTGCGCCAAAACGATAACGATGATATTCACCAGCCTTTACGTTTCCACTATAAAGTGTTTCAACAAGCTGACCAAGATAGTTAAACACCTTCAATACAACATGAGCATCGGAAGGCACAGTAAATTCCACTATTGTTTGCGGATTGAACGGATTCGGATAGTTGTTAAGAGTAAGCTCTTTTGGTACAAGATTGCCCTTTTCAACTGATAGAGGTACACCAACACGTCTGCTCAAAGTCCAGAGTGAGAATGCATCAATTCCTGTCAGAGTAACAAAATTACTATCAGAGTTGACAACGCCACCCATCTCCACCCAACTATTTCCGTTGTCGGTAGAACGATAGAGTGACAGTTCTGCTTCATCAATATCATTTAGCTCAGCTTCTTCATATCTGAATATCAATGTAGCGGTGAGCCCGCTGTTATTTTGCGGTTCGATGCTATACCATCGACGGATACTAATCATTGAATCAATGTTAAAGCTTGTAAAACCACGGGTTACTTTTGTACTACCAAGATTTGCTGTAGAACTGATTACTATGCCAAGCTCCCCGGGTTCTACTTTATCGGGTGCGTTGAGATCCTGCACATCACTTAACGTAACGGATTCATTATAACAATAAGAACCCCATTTCAATTTTTTACTATTCATGTTTATTTCACCCCTCAGATGGTGAAGTGTATCTGAAACGAACAAATTTTTTGAAAGCAGAAGTGTGGTGGGATTCGACATTACTAACGTTTTTACGGTATCAGGAGAGGCAGTGCCAGTTATTTGTGGTGACACACCTTCATAGTAATATTTAGTATTATTGCTTAATTCCTTAAAAGTACATTGAATATTACCATCGATTCCAAAGGGTGAGCAGATCCGAAGAATAGCATCGTCGCCAAGAGCAAATCTGCCTTCACCATTTGTAATGCATTACGGAAATCGGCTATCTTTTCTACTTTTAACATACCCCCCGAAGCAATATTTATAACAGATATGGCTCCACTGCCTGGTGAATTATCGCTCTTTGTACCATTTGGATAAAGCTCTTGAACCACAACAATGCCGTTACTACCAATGTTTAATGTAAATGATTTACCTTCTGTTACTCCCATACTCAGATAACTATCATGGCCAGCCCAACCATTGACTGTTGTGTTCGTATCGGGATCGGGTTGTCCGGGCAAAAAGAGCAATGTACCATTTACATTGATGGTGTGATTAACTGCCATTGTTGAGTGCGAACTTGATGAACATGCCAAACAAGCCCAAGGTGCAAATGTCAGTGTTTTCCCTTCATTGATGGTTAATACTCCGTTATCTGCAGTGGTGCTTGTTACATAGTATGCAAAGGCATTTCCTGCATTTGCACTGCCATGGTAGTTCAGGGTCAGATCACGATCAATTACAAGATTTGTATTAGCTGCATTAATACGAAGACGCGATATATTTGCAATGCCACCATTACCTTTAATGCTAAGGTTGTTACTGAAAATATCGAGTGATAGTCCATTTGCATTATCTCCGGTGGTCGTATCTCCTAAGATACCATCTTGCTCAACAATTATCTCCTGACCATAAATACCAATGTAGCGTGGAGAATTGACTAATGAACCGGAACGAAGTGTACCATTTATAACATACAGGTTTTTACACAATTTCGGACTTGCTTCAAGTGTTATAGTATAACCGCCAAGAATCCATACATTATTATTCTGAGTTGGCTGAGCAGTTGCTACGCTATCCCATCCACTACCGTTCCAAATTCTCCATGTGGATGAGCTTCCCCAGTTACCATTAGCAACTGAAGCATAGTCTCCCACATCATACAAGACTCCATTGCCGGATACTGCAATTGTTACCGCAGCACTACCTCCATTGTTAATTATAAAACTATTGTAGTCTGAAATTTCTACAGGTGAAAATCGTACATATATTGTTGCATTAACAATCCCACCCTCATACATCACCACGCAAGTGCTGCTGTAAGGACCTTCTGCTGCGAGCGATACCGAATAGCCTTCTGGTGCTGTTACTATTATACTCCCTGACGATGGTTGTAAACATGAACCTGTTAACGTATAGCTCCATTGAGCTGATGTACCAACCATTATTTTCCCAAAATTGTATGAAAATGGAGTTGCAATCAGAGATGGTTCCGATAAAGTCATCTGACTATTACGACCAGGAGAGACTGTTAAATAGTTCTGTGAAGCGCCTGCACCAACATTATATTCAAAGACCGCAAAATGATATGTTGTACCAGCAAGTAAGTTCGTTACTGTAACGCTGTTTCCTGTACTATCATACACGACATAGTTACCATTACCAATTTCACTTCCATTTCCAAATGCGGCATTAGCTACATACGAATTTCCATCCACCGGCTCAGAATCAACCTCTGCACCAGCTTTAGCTAGTACAATTCGTCGAGCCCCATCTCCTCCACTAAAGTTTACTTCAATACTATTACCTGTTACAGAACCAAACGATATGGCTGATTGTATTGTTGGTTCTGCTGCTAATGTTGCAAATGATACCTCATTACCGTACGAAATACCATTTTCATTAATCGCATAAGCGCGCACGTAATACATCTCACCTGGAGTTAAACCTGTCAGCGTACTGCTATATGAACCCGTTCCGCTCCCCTCAATATTTTTATAATCCGATACTGTCGGGAATCCTATTGTGTTCCAGCAAACACCTCGTTCTGTTACAGCAGATCCTCCATCGCTTGTTACTACAGCATTGACTACGGCACTTTCCGTTGCAATATTTGTAACTCCGATAGTTGATACCGTTGGTGGTTGTGCCTCAAGTGTAAGTGTTAATGATGTTATATTCACATTCCCTGATAAAACAATCCGAAGGTATGTTCCTGCAGCTATTGCTGCCGGGAATGTAATTTCTATTGTACCACACACACCACTCTGAATTGTTCCACTTCCAATGGTGCCACTCAACACTGTGTATGTACCATTCAACGATCTTGCTGTTGAACAGCTGGAAAATGTTCTGTTACTTCCTGTACCTGTGCCGGAAATTGTAAGTTTTGTTATTGGTTGGTCAGGTTTAAAAATAAACAACGAGCTACTCGTCGCTTTCGATGGGGTATACCCGTTACAATTTGTTGTTCCGTCACTTACTGTGCCTCCACTTGTACTCCTAAAGTATGTACCCACACCTGACATTTCATATCCAGTAGTTGATGAATTATATACTGCGCCCCCTGCTCCGAAATGAAAAACAACCTGGGCGACGGATACACCTGTGAACAATAGAAGCATAAACAATACTATGAATAGCTTTTGTTACATAGTATTACTCCTTTTATATTGTTAAAAATATTTTTTAATTAATTGCACTTTTGACGAAGAACATTAACGCAAAGATACTTCGATCCGTTCATCTTTCCTGCTTTTCTTCAGGTGGTGCAAAAGTCTCGGCAGGTTAACTTTTCACCTCTGCGTACAGGAAAGAATCTTGTTAAGCTTACACACACTAACTGAATTTATTTTACTGTTTACCTTTTTAAAAAGGAACTACATTTCTTTTAAGGTTAAACAGATGGTTATAGTTATAAGTGGTTTATGATTGTATTATTGCAAATAATTACCTGAAGCACAGACATCTAATATGGTAATCCCTTTTAAAACCCGGGATGATTTTATATCACAACAGAGCGTTCTGAAAAGAATAGACCTCTGAAACACACTGTATTACAGAACATATGCAATTATAAATTTTTTCCGATGAATGAATTAATCAGCCGCAGATCATCAACAATATGACGTGTGATAAGAAAATTTCTTCGCACATGTTCCTTACCATTTTCACCGAGTACTTTACCGACTTTTGGATGTCGGAGGAGTGAACATACAATTTCTGCACACAAATCATAATCATGCGGTTCAACAAGAAATCCTGTCTGGTTGTCAATAACCTGGCGTGGAATTCCGCCGACATTTGATGCTACAACTGGTGTGCCTTTCCACAATGCTTCTGTTACAGTAAGTCCAAACCCTTCACGAATTGATTTTTGCAAAACAACAGCCGATTTTCTCTGCAATGTATTAACCAACACATTATCCTCTACAGTGATAAGAATAATATCTTTATTGTCGAGCATTGTACCTGCGGCGTTGCGGGTCTGTTCGAAAATTTCCCACCCTTCGGGATCATCGGTCGCCATACTTCCGCATAAAACCAGACGACACTTTACCTCTTTTCTAACACGTTTATATACTTCGATGACACCAATAGGATCTTTCCATTTATCAAAGCGTGATATCTGAGTAATTATTGGCAGATCTCTTGGAATTCCGTATTTCTGGAATGTACGCTCACACAATTCCTCTGGAAGCTCTCTGTTTTTTGTAGACAATGGATCGGTAGCAGGATCGATAATTGTATATTTTATTGGTAAATCTTTTCGTACATAATGTTCATCGGATACTATAATACCATCGTAGGCAAGAATAAATCCTTTCAGAAAATTCCAGAGTTCTTTGTTTGGGTTAGACAGATCGACATGACAGCGCCACAACCAAGGCTGACGTTTTTTGTAGAAGCGGATTAATGGTAAAGGCTGTGGATCGTGGATGAAAACAATATCTGCATCAATTTTACAGTAAATTGAAAAGTCCTGATTGTTTTCGATATAGAGCGATGCCTTGATATCTGTCATGCGAAGCGGTTCGCCTTGTATTGCATTATGAAATTTTTTAGTGATTGTAAAAAATTCCGGTGTTCCACGTAGTAACCTCCAATCTGCATCGAGGCCGATAGTATTGAGTAGCGGCACAAGTGAATCGAGAATTTCAGCAACTCCACCGCCATAGTAGGTTGAGTTGATATGAAGTACTCGTTTACCATACAGTGGTCTTGCAAAGCGGTAGATTTCTGCTATAACATCGTCTCCAACAATTTCTCTGTAATCTTCCAGTGTTTTCATAATTTAAACTCCTTTGTTGAACGTCCTTCAAAAATTGTTTCTAACAATGTACCTACTTCCTGAGGTGATCGTACAAAATACTGTGCATTGGTACGACTGCTACGCCCAACCCTGATAGCATATCCTTTTGCATTTACCCGTTGAAACATCGATTCATCTGTAATGTCATCACCAATTGCAAGCAGAAGGGGCTTGTTGCTGAGACGCATTATTGAAAGTACTTTATCGATCGCATTTCCTTTTCCCCATTCAACATCCGGACGCAACTCAATAACCTTTTTGCCTTTCTGCACACGGAATAACGATGAGAAAGGTTTTATTGCCTGCAACAGAATCCTGCGCAAAGTTTTTACTCTCTTTTCGGATACTTTGCGGTAATGGATGCATACCGAATACATTTTATCCTCAATAATCACACCGTTAAATCTACTTAACGTGTTGTTAAGTATCTGTATTATCTTATATCGTTTGCGGGCAAAGTGTATCGCTTCCGGATGCACCCACAGAACTCCTTTCCCCTTTATTACATAACCATGATTTGCGACAATCCACTTCATACGTCCAACTTTTGTACGTATATCTTTTAATGCTCTGCCAGTAGAAATAACCACTTCTGTTGCCGGAACCTTATGAATCTTTTTCAGTAACTGTGCCATTTGTGGACTCAGTACTGCCTCTTGAGGAGTTGGTCGGATTGACGTCAGGGTACCATCGTAATCTAGAAATAGTATCAGTTTTTCGGCTTTCTGAATACTACTGATAAACAACCTGAAGACATTTGGATCAAAAAGATATGTTGGTCGTTTTGTCATGTGCCCAATGCAGCCTGATGTTCCTGTACACGTATTCTTGCCAGTGTGGTTATAAGATTTCCAGCCCAACGATAGACATTTCGTTCACTGACAATTCCACGCATACGCATCATCCTCTCTTTGCGTTCCTTAACATCCATCGTCAGTGCTGTATACAAAGCATCCGATACTTGTTCAATATCGTACGGATTAATAATGAGAGCATCCTGAAGTTCCTGCGCTGCACCTGTAAACTGACTGAGGAGTAGTACACCATCACCATCCTCACGACTGATGACAAATTCCTTTGCAACTAGATTCATTCCATCGTGAAGAGAAGTGACCATACAAATATCCGCCGCACGGTAATGTTCACTGATAGTTGCGTGTGAATGCTGAGCTTTCAAAAACAGAATCGGCTTCCATCCTTTTATCTGATATTTCCAGTTTATCTGGTCGGAAAGTTCATCAAGTTCCGAAATAAGATTGTGGTACCGTTTGATGTGTGTACGGCTCGGCGCACCTAATTCAATAAAAGTAAATTTGCCAATATATGATGGATATTTTTCAAGAAAACGGTCAATAGCTCGGAAACGTTCAACAATCCCTTTTGTATAATCTATACGATCAACTCCGACACCAAGATACTGAGCTGTTAATCCATAACGCTTCATCAGTGTCTTTTTTGCTTCTTCGCCGAAAACGATTTTTTCACTGTATTCTTTTTCTGAATCCGAAACACTGATGGGGAACGGTCGAACAACGGTGCATTGCCCTAACCGTTCTATAGAAAACTGATCCCAGTTGATTTTTGATTCGAGGAAACGATCAACGGTTTCAAAGAAATTATTGCAATGGAACTGAGTATGGAAACCGATAACATCTGCACCCAGCAATCCTAAAAGCAATTCCTGTTTCCATGGGCAAATACTGAATACTTCAGGATTAGGCCAGGGAATATGCCAGAAAATTGCAACGCGTGCATCAGGCCGTTTCGACTTGATAAGCAATGGCAGCAATGCAAAGTGATAATCCTGAATCAATACAAGTGGCGACTCTTCATTTTTGATTTCATCGAGTACAACATCTGCAAATTTCTGATTGACCTGCTGGTAGTAAAGCCAGTCGTTAAGAATAAAGACAGGGCGTGTATGTGTAATATGGCAGAGTGGCCATATTCCTTCATTCGAAAAACCATAGTAATAACCATCCTCTTCTTCTTTTGTAAGGAACACACGGTGTAGTACGTATGCTGGTTCGTCGGGGGGTACTTCCAGTCGGCCGTTTTCATCTGCATAATCCTTGTCGGCCTGACCTGATCCGCTTGCAATCCATACACCACCGCAGGCACGCAGAATTGGATCGAGCGCTGTCACAAGACCTCCAGGCGGTACTATACATTGCACTGTACTACCGCTGACAATATGCATGTATGGTTCACGGTTTGAAACAACGTAAAGATTCTTCCCTTTCAGTTCCAGTTTTACAAACTCTTTCAAACGTTCGGCTGTCCAACGTGCTTCGGCAGAAATACGTAGCCGAGCTTCAGCTCGCGCTGCTTCGCGTGCCGCTGCCAGACTTTTTGCAAGTAACGTTACCTCTTTTGCAACAGGTTCAAGAAAATCGCCACGAGGAGGTATATTGGCAGGTAACCCTTTTCCCGTACGAAGGCTTCTCATCCATTGTGCAAGTTGTGCTATTGGGCCGGTAATACTCCACCGTACAATTAACACTGTTGTTATTACTATAAACAATGTGTTTAATAAAAGACGTACAAAGTTTGTTTTCCAGATCTCCTTCACCCGTTCGTTGATAAATGTTGCGTTCTGAAACAGTACCAATGCACCGACACACTGATCCTCAAGCTCAAGCGGTACTACATACGAAAACAGTGATATCTTTTCGTAGGTATCAATTTTTGTGCTTCTCTCCCTGCGGTTAATGGATTCCCATACCCTCTGCACAAGCTTCTGGTCCGAGATATACGGTTCAATATCAGCAGACGAGAGAATCATTACTGCCTGACTATCGTATACTGCAATACCGATGTAGCGGGAATTTTTTGAAAAACGCTCTATCAAACTTTTGAGTTTGCGCATTGAATTCGTACGGATATACTCTGCAACAGGGTTCTGTAAGCCTTCAGTAAACATTTGCGCACGCAGATTCAGTTCATTTAATATTACCTCCCTCTCGTTTCGAATCTGCAGTGTGGTAAAGGTAATTGCGACCAGTGCCGATGCAAAAATAAGTGAAATAATAAGTCGAAATGTAATTTTCATTTCATACAGTCCTTTTTATATCAACGGCTTTGTCTCCAAAGACGCTCTAATATCTGTGTTGCCCACTCCTTGCCAGCTAAACCAAATGCAAGAGCCAAGGCAAAACAGACAGCTGCAAATGCAATTTCAAAAGCTACAATAAATAGCTCACTTCCAACAGATATTTGTGAGAGCGCAAACGAAAATACAAGGATGAGTATTCCCCATTGAACAAGAATACTGAAAAACTGAGCCCCCGAGATTTTCAGATTGGTGAGATACGTAAACGTAACTCCTCTGACAAACTTTGCGGCAAGAGCACCGAAAACCACTATAAAAATAGCAACGATCAAATGAGGTAAAAAGTCAATAAATTGATTAAATAAATTGCTTGCAGCACGTATTCCTATACTGTTGAGTATAGCAAGAGTCAGTGCTATTAAAAAACACCAATAAATTATATTAGCAACAACAACACTCCCCGAAAACTGGACCCCTCCCTTCATTAGAAAATCATCGATACCGGCACGGGTTGTTAAAACATCGAACCGGAGGTATCGTAAAATATGCAATAATAAAAAGCGAACTAATCGGGCTACTAAAATACCGACAACCAGCAGTACTATTGCTATTAAAAGTTGCGGAAGAAAGGCAACAATATCGATCCAGATTTGCTTTAGTGATTCTGCAATCAAAGCAATTTGTTCTGGCATAATACCTCCTTTTAATAATTATACTACTACATCCACTTTCTTATCCCCTTGTTTTTTCCCACATCAGATTTTGGTGTTAATTGAGTGTTGTTGTTTTAGGTATTCTTAATTATCCAAATTATTTCTAACGAAAGGCTTACTTTTGATTAAACTGATTTAATATTTCTGATTCACAATACAAAGATTCATACAAAGAAGCAACTTTTTTCTTATTCCGCTTTAAAACAACAACGGGCGGCATTTTGCCGCCCGTCGGTTCTCTGTCACTCGTTCTGTTTACTTCATCAATAGCATCTTCTTTACTACCCGCTGTCCGTTTGTTTCAAGTACAAGATAGTAGATCCCGCTTGTCAATCTCTGTCCGTCAAACGTCAGCCGGTAATACTCTCCCGCTTTCACTCCTCCACGATACAGCGTCGATACTTCCTGACCAATTATGTTATACACCTTTACCACTGCGTTTCCATCTGCAGATACCGTAAACTCTACGTTCGTCTGCGGATTGAACGGATTCGGATAATTCCCCAGCGTCAGTTCCTTCGGCGCTACAATCTCTACTTCAACACCCCCAACCATCTCGCTTGTGCCATCCACATCTACCTCCTTGAGCTCATATACATATCGACCACTGCCTACACCTTTGTCTGTATATGTATACTCTGTCGGTGTGTTGCTGTTACCTTTGGACTGCACTTTCCCAACACTCATTACTTCGTTGCTCCCTGATCGTCGACGCAGTATTTCGAAATATGCGCTGTTAACCTCTGTAGCTGTACTCCATCTCAGCACCGCTCCGTTCCCCGATTGACTTGCTGTAAAGCTCGTTAGCTCGACGGGAAGAGCCTCACCTTCTCCGAGTGTGAATTCACCGAAGGTTGTTAAACCAATCATTGTTGCAGTGTTGTTTTCAGCATCAATAGTAGCGCCTTTCATACTCCAGTTTGAACCATTCCAGAACCCTACATCATAAGAAGCTTCGTTGCCATTAACAAGTTCCTGCGGATAGTTCAATGTAACAGTAGCCGAAGAAATACCAGGGCCGGCCTGGAGAGTCCAGTACATTCCGAGCACATTTTCACTCTCGCGATTCGGGTGCTTTCCTTCGTGAGTACGCACCGTAAACTCACCGCTACCAACGGGCTGAACGATAACGGGTGTCATTGAACTCGTAACGCCAACAAGAAAGGATTTCGCTGATGTTAATGTTGTCTTCAATGCTCCTATAACATAGCCCTGAATGTAATTGATGGAATTTGCTGTAAGTGTGTATTGACCGGTAGTGACGTTCCCCATCGAAAGAGTAAAGAGATTCGTTACAGTAATATCCGAGGCTAAAGAAACACCCGCATTGTTATTGATTTGAAGACGTGAATATGTTGTCGGAGAAGTCGGTAACGCATACGATGTTGAGCCATAGTATTCAACCGTAGCTCCTGTATTAAACGTTATTGTGCCGGTGGGGAATGTGTTATCTTGTAAACGTAATCTTCCTATTGTATCAACTGTTGCCGTACCTATGTTTCGAGTTGACGTTGAAGAATTACCAAAATCAATAACTCCCTTTACTAATATCACTGCTTTATCTGCGTTAAACGCACTTCCGTTTAGTCCAATTATTCTTCCACCATCATGAACATTGATATTTATTGATCCGGATGATAGGTTATTAGCATTTAAATTCGCCCCTAATTTAACAATGCCACCATTATATACATTTAATATTGAATTATAACTTGATTGATTTAGATTAATGTGCGCACCTGAAGATGTTGTTAATGTACCATAAACATTAAGTGTCAAATTTCCAATGCCATTATTTGTTGCACTACTATAATGAGTTGAGAGATAAGAATTCGGTCCCATAGTAAGAGTTTTATTACTATTAATTATTACTGTGAGGTTGTATCCCGAATTAGTAATGTATAACCCAGTACTTCCTGAACCTCCTGACCCTGCAAAGTAAAGTGTAACATTTGCATCAATTACTATCGTTTGATTTGTAGCCTGGCATTGAATACGACTCAACCCAATATCTCCATTTCCTGTAATAGTGATTGTTCTATTCGGATTTAAAAAATAAAGTCCCAATGCCATAGAATCGTGCTTTCCAATTATTCCATCAACATTTATAACAGAACCGGTAGATCTAACATATCTTGGGCTTAACACAGTACTATTTGCATATAATTGAGCACCATTTTCAACAAAAAGGTTTTTGCAATATTTCGGTGATTGTTCTACAATTATCGTATGTCCCGATCTTATCCAAACATTATTTAAAGAATCGGGGTTAGTCGAAGCTGGTATTGCATCAGCCCAAGTACCTTCCGTTTGGCAAACCACCCAATTTGTTCCGGTTGTTCCCCAGTTGCCGGAACCCGCAGAGCCATAATCACCAACTTGTTGACCGTATGTTATCGAAATTGTTATGATTAGCATAAAAGTCAAAAAGATGTAAACATTCTTCATATTTCCCTCTCTTATTAATGTTGTATATTAGTTAAATGTATTACGCACATACACCTATTATCCCTATCATAAACGGATTCGCAGTGGATGAGCGGTAAGCCTTCAATAATCATTTAAATTGTAACTGATTATAATCAATTTGACAAGTAAAAAAATTATTAAATTTTAAGTACTAATAATTAATGAACAACCTAGTATGCATGTTCAGTGTATGGAATGTTACTATTCTAATATGAAAAAACAGCTGAACCTCGTCTGCCATTGTTGTTCTCAGTAGAAAAAGGTATAAAGTGTTCCAATCGGTTGTTTATAAAAAAGCCGGGCTGCAAAACCCGGCTTTACTGCAACGTTATGAACTATTTAAGTAACATCACTTTTTGAATTGCGCGTTTACCGGCATTTTGCAGCAGTACGTAGAATACTCCGCTTGGCAGATGCGATGCTTCAAAACGCACTTTGTATAATCTTCCTGCTTCAGCAGTTTCATTAAACAAGGTTGCAACTTTCTGACCAAGTACATTATATACCTCTGCCACAGTAACGTCGGTTTTTTCGACCGTAAACTGAATATACGTAGCAGGATTAAACGGATTCGGGAAACCGGGATAGAGCTTCAATTCATGCGGCAGGTGAGCAAGTAACTCGTCGACACCCGTAATAAGTGAAAAATAAACCGCTATAGTATGATTTGCCTGCACATTGCTGAATGTATAACTGTTTGTTGAATCCACCTTGATGCCATCTACTACAACGCTGTCGATTTTGTGGTTTGTGTGTGGCACAATAGTAAACACCTGCGATCCGCCGTATGGTACAACAACACTTCCCGACGGAGTAATTGTGCCTTCTCCATACGCTGTTGCAATAATCGTAAATCGCTGTAAAGAGAAGTACGCTTGAATTGTATGGTTTGTTGTTACATTTTCAAATGTGTAAGAGGTTGTTGAATCGACCAGGACACCATCAACCAGCAGACTATCGAAAACGCAATGTTCATTTGGCATAAATTCAAAGCGTTGATTTCCGCCAGCGGGCACAACAACACTACCCGACGGTGTGATACTGCCAAACTCGTTGGCTGATGCAGTAATAACGAAACCGATTGGTGAAAAATACGCTTCAATTGTATGATCTGCCGTAACATTTATGAATGTATAACTTTCTGTGGAATCAACTTTAACCCCATCGACAAGAAGACTATCGAATTTGCAATGGGCATTGGGTACTAGCATGAACTGCTGACTGCCACCATATGGTACGAATACCTCACCTGATGGTATTATAGTACCATACTGATTACTTGTTGCAAGGATCTTCTGATTCTTTGAAGAAAAATACGCAACGATTGTTGCATTCGAGTTAATATCCGAAAATGTATACCCTTCTGTTGAATCAATCTTTACACCATTCACAAGTACACTATCAAGCTTTGTAGAATCGTGCGGTGCAAAGAGAAAACGGATCGAGCTGCCGAACGATACCTTCTGAATTCCTGATGGTGTTATGGTACCGTTGCCAACTACTGACGCTGCAATTGATGCATAGAAATCGATTAAAGCCCGTGGCATAATCTGATAGCCTGAGGTGTATGGCGATGAATTATCGTACTGCACCAGAATACCTACTACATCGAACAATCCCTGAGGTTGTGTTGTACCGCCAGTAACAGAATTTGCACGAAGTGTTAGTGTAGATGTTCCGCCGTCATCCGAAACAGTAACATTTGAAAATGCAGTGCTCCTTGGCCAGGTGCCCTCGACAACAGCTACATCAACAAGACGAATCAGTGAACCTTCGAGTTGTTCCGACTGCTGAAATGAAGAAAGCAATTGTGCAATAGTTATTGTTACAGGTTCCGGTAATTGCGAAATACCATTATCTGTTATATCGCTTACATTATCAGGTATAATTTCGGTTTTGCCATTATAATGATCAATTATACCAACAACGGTATAGCTGTTACCCTTTACAATTTCAAAACTACCTGCACCGGATTTGAAAAGATCGATACCTCCGGTAGTATCCTGCAAAAATACTTCGAGGTGTGATGTCTGGAAAATTCCGCTGCCAATAGTTGCCACACCGGTTGTTCGTGCATAGTAATTCCTATACTTCGGAACACCGTTTATATCCACTTCTTTTAACTTACTGATAGGTGTTACACCAGCAAGAAAACCATTGAATGCTGTTACAGAATATTGCCCAGCATTATCTGTTGCAGCAACTGCATATTCCACAAAATCGCCGTCGTTATACAACGACTGGTTAAGTGTTGCGCTGTAGGTTGTACCCGTTACAACACTCATTGCAACAGAGTCGATTACCTGTTGATTGATACGATACAGAAGATATGCACCCGATACAGAATTATCATCTGTTATTGAAGCCTGAACCACGAGATCTTCTGTTGCAAGCGGTACTTTTTTATTGCTGGTAACTGTACTAATTGTTGGCGGATTATCAATTTCATTAACGATACCAAGAATACTGATATCATCAATTGCAAGTGCCTGCGAAAAAGATGTAGTTATGCCGCTTCTGACAGAATAATTCCAGCAAAGATACAGAGAGGAATCCTTCGGTAGTGAAACTGGAAGCACCTTATCAGTTATTACCACCGAATCGCCCGGTACTGTTTCATAGCCTTCTGTCGCTCCGTCAGCAGAAAAATTGACTAAAAAATCATCTCCAGCTGTTGTAAAATTTACGCCATCAAAGGAGTAATATAGTTGAATCATAAAACCAGCTGTATTACTCCCCTTTCGGTACTTTTCGACTTTGTAAGAAATTTTTACACCAGAAAGAGTCGTTGTCGCGGAATTCACAAGATGCACATACAGGTTACCACTTTTAGTTGCAGAACTGGAAGATAGAAAACCGATTGCTCTCTCCGACGAAAGCGAATCGGGTGCACCGAAATTATAAACACCATTCCCTGCATTTGATGCTAAATACCTTGAACCAGCCCGCTCCGTAGAGCTTGTCGCTGCGCTCCATGTACCTGTTGTACGCACATTGGCTTGCTTATCAACTTTCCAGTTTGGGGGCAACGATGCTGTTGATGAAATTCCAATTGAATTAAAATCCTCTGTAACCGGCACAGTTGTCGAAAGTGGTAATTGGGCAAAGATTGAATAAGTAAACCAAAGCATCAAAGCCATAAGTGTATAAAAATATTTCATATAAATCTCCTTTATTTATTTGTTATGAATGCACGTTATTGTACAAGACAGTTTCCGTCAAGTCAATTAAAACATCATCATAATATCATTAAGATTTCTTTTTTGATTAAAAAATACGTGTACTATTTTTTTTAAAAATGTGAAAATAAAACAAAAGAAGAACCTCATATGTAAAACACGTAGTATTATATGCAAATCTAAATAGTAAAGTATTCATTGATTCCCTTAACAAAGCGAGTATATTTACCCTTGATAAACAAGGAAAGTTCATGACGTATGAACAGGGAATGCAAAAGGTTTTACAAAAACAATCTCTGACAATCCAAAGCGGTGTATTCTACAGAAATTCTATTTTCGGCATAGTTTTTCCCTCACTACAAATAACAAACCACCAACCACAATATAAAAGGAGTCATACTATGTATACCAACAAATTCTTTTTCTCAGCTTTACTTCTCACTTCAGCAGCAGTAGTATTAGTTGTATTACTGCTCACATATCAACCTGCGGGAGCAACACAAGCCAAATATACAGGCCACGAAGATCATTTCATTAGCCTTCAGGAGGGAATTGAACTAACCAAAGCATATCGTGCTTCTGTGCCACCGAATTCACCGCTTGCTCACTACTTCGGCAAAGATGCATTACTCAAGGCACTCAACCAACCTGGCTGTGTTGGGTTGCGCTTTTATTACGGCAAGCACGAAGATGGCTCGCCGGCACTTGTTGTTGTTGGTGTCGATAACACCGGCAGCGATATGACGAAAGGAATTGTTCTACAGAGGACTATCCTTTGCCCACCTGATTGTCACCCAATTACATCACCCTTGCAAAGCGACCAACTGATTGCTACCTTAAAGTAAATAATCGTAAGGGCGGATTAACCGCCCTTACATTGTTAGAGTTTTCAATTACAATATTCGATGCTATTTAATGCAATATCCAGTTTTAGGGTACATTTCAATAGTATGCCAATTTATATTAGTTTTAATTGGCTTAATATCTTATTCTAAGATTCCAAAAGAATTAAAATTATTTTTACTTTTAGTAATTTTGAGTGTCTCTTTAGACACTTTATCCATCTACCAATATTTTACTTCTTATAGTTCACCTCTAATTTATCAAATATTTATTCCAATAGAACTCATTACTATCATGTATATAATTTCCAAATGGCAATTGAATATAATTTCATCAAAAATATTTGTTTACCTAGCACTATTTTATCTCGTTTTCTGGTTTATCCTAAAAATATTCATTGAACCCTTCAATAGTTTTTCATATTTAAGTTCAACAATATCAGCATCTATTATAATTTTATCATCAGGATATACACTATTTATTGTTTTATTTAATACTAAAGGGAAACTTATTACTAACTCACGATTTTGGTTTTTAGTTTCCTTTATCATTTATTATTCAGGTATTCTTTTCCCACTTTCATTACAAAGCTTTTTTGAATCATTTCCCAAAGCTGATTTTTTCAAATTATGGTCTCTAAGTTGGATTCTTAATCTTCTTTCGAGTATTTTATTTTCGGTCGGATTTTTATGTCAACGGAAACAAACATAATCCTCTTTGCTGTCTTCAGCGTTACTGCTGTTGTCATCGGGATGTTCGTTTTCTTTATTGTTATGATGATCAGAAGTCACCGCAGGATTGAGGCTGAGCAGCAGGAACGAATCCGGCAGATGCAGGTGTTTTCCGAAAAACTACAGCAGGCACGTGAAGAAGAACAGAAGCGTCTTTCGCGCGAACTCCACGACGAACTTGGCGGAACTCTTACCAGTCTGAAGTACGATCTCTTCTGGCTACAGCAACATTATAAACCTCAAGGCGAAGTACTGCAACGGTTAACTTCAATGCAGGAGCTAATCACTAATGCCACAAAAGTGGTACAACGTATTTCTTCAGAACTCCGACCTAAAATTCTCGATAGCCTTGGCATAGTTGCAGCAATCGAATGGCAGGTTCAGGAGTACACCAAACGCACCGGTATAAAAGTCAACTTCCAGCATCCCGATAATGTCCCTTCACTCCCCGAACACATCAACACCGGTATATACCGTATCATTCAGGAATCACTTACAAACGTTGCTCGCCATGCGGAAGCAAGCGAAGTATCGATTTCCCTTGCTATTGAAAACTCAAGTCTGCATATTCACGTACAAGACAATGGAAAAGGTTTTGATGAAACATTGCTTGAACATCCTAATTCACTTGGTCTTTTGAGTATGCAAGAAAGAGCACGTATTATGGGCGGTACACTTACTATAAAAGGAAGACAAGGACAAGGTACTTCTATTACTCTTATAATTCCGCATAAACCAGTAGGCGAGCACAATGAAAATACTTATCGTTGATGATCACGAATATACCCGTGAAGGAATTATCCGCATCCTCTCCGATGTCTATCAGCTCGAGCAGGTCGGGCTTGCAGGTAACTTTAATGACGCAATGGAGCTGTTCAAATCCACTCACTGGGATCTTCTTATTGTTGATGTCAACCTTGTTGGCAAAAGCGGTCTTGAACTTATTGATGCTATCCGTAAAACAGATCCAAACGTACCGATTCTTGTACTCAGCATGGTACCTGTATCGCAGTATGCACGGCGAATTTTTTTGGCCGGTGCAACTGGATACGTCAGTAAATCTGATTCCGCCGAAGAATTTCTGCGAGGTGTACGTCTTGTGCTCAAAGGACTCCGGTTCATCAGCATATCTGTTCAGCAGGAAATTCCGTTGCTCTTTGAAGAGTTAGATAAAACAAAACAAACTATCGAGCTTTCCGAGCGAGAACTTGCTGTGCTTCAACGACTCCTCGAAGGTAAAACAACAAAAGATATTGCACAGGAATATAAAATTTCTTTGAGTGCAGTAAACTCATATAAAAAAAGAATATTCGAAAAATTCGGAGTCAGTAATGTTCAGGGACTTCTCCGCTACGCTTATGAGAACAAACTTATCTGCTGATAATTCTCAGAAGTTCACTTCAACCGCTTTTTTCACTTACCTTTAAAATAATTATTCATCTAACAACATTTTTTTCTACGTTGTCCCATTAATTCATCTCATCATTCAAGTAACCATTTATGATAAATGGAAATTCTATAATTCTATTCATCCATATTTAATAATAAAAACAGCAAGTACATGAGATCAAAGTAGTTATCATATTTGACCTTTCTGTAAATCCCTTTTTTTAATTCATTTTAGGCAGTGTATAAAAAACGGCATAAAAAATGTACTTTTGTCGGCATGCAACTTTAAAAGAAAAGAGTAGTTTAGTTGAAGTTGAGTCACTTATTTATGAAGGGATGACAATATGCAGAGTAACCATACACGACGTTCACATATTTTTTCAAGATCGTTGGAGTTTGAAACAACTGTGAAATCGCTCGAAGAAATTCAACGCGAGTATGACGATCTGATGAAAGAATATAAATTTGTTTACAACTCAATTCCCGATTTACTCTGCTATATCGACCTTCAGGGTTATATTTCGAGAATGAATAATTCATGGTCACTTGCTCTTGGTTGGAGAACAGACGAAATTCTCCCACATCCCTTCTACGAATTAGTGCATCCAAACGACAGAGCACAAGTAATTAAGGTATTACTCTATCCTATTTCTGCAGAACGCACTTCATGCTTCGAAGCACGTCTCCGATGTACAAACGGTACCTATAAATATTTTGAATGGCACTGTCGCTTTATACCTCATATTCAAAAACATTTTTGCATCATTCGTGATGCAAGCGAGCGTGAGCAGGCTGTTGGTATGCTACAGCAGACCCGTGAGGAACTAGAAGAACGTTTATATCATCTGAACACTGAAAAAGAATTCTATAAAAAACAATCAGAGGAATACAAGACATCCATAGAAAAATCAGAACAGTACCATACAATACTTTTTGATTTATCCCCTATAGCGCAGGCTATTTTCGATTCCGATGGACGTATTCTCCACTGCAATATGAAATTTCTTTCGCTCTTCGGATTCCGATCGCAACAGGAAGCATCATCTATCCTTCTTGAAAAACTTTTTCAGCAGCAGGAGTTATTTATTACTGCATTCGAGCAAATAAAGCAACGGAAACAACCGGTATCTTTTGAAAGTATTCTTTTTCATAAAGATGGTTTGCCTCTCAATGTGTATTGTAATTTCAATATCATTACTTTGTCTGCCAATAATGCTGAAGAATATCATGGTTACTTTTCAGACAGAACAGAGCAGAAACGCATTGAAAGCTACCTGACACAGAAACAACGCACCGAAGTACTTGGCACAGTTGCCCGCGGCATAGCACACGATTTCAATAACATCCTCGGTATTATTTTGGGTTATCTTACTATGTTGAATAAAAAAGGAATAACAGAAGAAAGAGTTATTTCTGTAACCGAACAAATTCAGCGTGTTGTCGATCGTGGCACCGATTTAACAAAACAGATTCTGACTTTTTCTCAAAAAGCAGATGCGCTACCTCAGCTTGTTGATGTGAATAAAGAAATCGAACATCTTACCAAAATGATGCGCGCAACTTTTCCTAAGAAAATACAACTTGTGTTACAATTAGCAAGCAATCTTCCACCGATCCAATGTGTCAGAGGACAGCTCCATCAAGCTTTATTGAACCTTTGTATTAATGCGCGCGATGCTATTCTCGAAAAAAATACTGAGAGTACAAACGAAAGCATTACACTCCGAAGCTTTTTTGTACATGAAAGCGAAGTAGCATCCTTCTTTTCAAAGCTGGAAAAACAGAGTTACGTAGCAATTGAGATAACTGATAGCGGCAAAGGTATGGAACCAGCACTTCTTTCAAAGATATTTGAACCATTCTTTACCACAAAATCTCATGGTCAGGGTACAGGGTTAGGGTTAGCTGTTGTTGATCTGATTGTTAAAAGTCATCATGCACACATAGATGTTCAAAGCGAATCCGGAAAAGGTACAACCATCCGCTTGTATTTTCCTGCCAGTCAGCAGGGCTACACTGAACAACCGAACGAATCAAAAGAATACAAAGAGGAAACGGGTGGCAAAGAAATGCTCCTTTTTGCTGAAGATGAACTTGCACTTGCTTACGCAATGAAACAACACCTCGAATCAAAGGGCTACACCATCCTTCTTGCACATGATGGAACAGAGGCTCTAGAGATGTATTCATTGTATAAAGATACTATCGCACTTGCCATTGTTGATCTTGATTTGCCTATTCTTGACGGAATGAAAGTATTCCAGAAAATCCGCCGAATGAATCCTACACAGAAGGTTATCATTGCTAGCGGTTATCTCGATGCACAGGAACAATCACGCTTTTTAGAACATGGTGTTTCAGGATTTATTCAGAAACCGTATCAACCAAATGATTTGCTGAAAGTCATCCGAAACGTGCTTGATAACCCGACAATCCGTTCAGGTTCTCTGTGAGGGAAGGGCCTGGGAGGACAGAGGGGAGGTTATTGTTTTGTAGAGTTGATGCATTCTACGGCTCACCAGTCGTGAATCGAAATGTTCTTCCACAAACCGACGCGCCCATTGTGTATCAACAACTGCAGGATTTCTGAGGACCGCAACAGCATCGTCAACACAGCGCCGGATATCCAGTTCCCGCCTTCGTGCAAGGTCTCCGAAGTTTGAATAGAGTGCTTCCTGAGCTGTTGAAGGAGAAATTAACCCGACAACATTCGATTCACCGGCAGCGACAACCGGCGTACCGCATGCAAGAGCTTCCATTGCCACACGTCCAGCGCCAATTACAAGATCGACACTGCTGTAAACTTTTTCGATATCGGTGGTAAATCCCCGAATTGAAATACAGTTTTTCCGAAGTTGAGAATTAATTGAAGCAACTTCTCTTTCTACTTTTTCTCTTTCGCTCATTCCTCCAACAATACTAATTTCCACATCCGGTGTCTGAGCAACAATTTGTGGCACGGCTTTATTCAGTAGCACAATGAGAGAATCACCCTTAAACCCGGTAAATCTGCCAACAATTGCAATCTGCTTTTTTTGCCTTTGTTGTTTTAATCGATACACCCAACGATTCAAATCAATGCCGTTCGGAATTGTAATCACCTGCTTCGGACTGTAATTCATCTCCTGTATTAAATGTTCATATATAGCACCACACACAGCAACAAGCTTTTCGCCATAGACAGAAAAATGTTTGCTGGTAAAATGAATATGCTGCCTCATATGAATGCTTGATACAAGAGGCTTGTTTGTCAGACGTGTTGCAAAATATGCAACCCATGCAGCAGCACGCGAATGAGCATGTACAATATCAATTTTTTCTTTTCTGATAAGAGAACTTAAAAAGGCAATATTTTTTATCCGCCACGGATAGGAACGTTTGCCTAATGGCTGATTGATAACGAGTGCACGTGTTGCTGTATGAAACGTATCGGAAACAATAATCACTCTGTGACCAGACTGTACACTTTCATCGGCAAGTGTCGCAGCATAGGTTTCTGCTCCGTTAACTTCATATTGTGAAAGTACGTGCAATATTGTCATACTTCATTTCCGCTGTTCGAATCTGCCAATGTTTTTCGTCTCTTCCATGCAACAATGGCCCCGGCAATTATCAATGCAGCACCGATCCAAACAAAACTCATAAATGGTTTAATACTAAGCTCAACAACCAATGCATCCGGAGTAGCACTCATAGCATTCGCTTGTGAGACGTTAACAGGTACAATTGTAATATGAGCTGGTTGATTGTCCATAGGAATGTGCATTGAATACAGAACAAAACCAAGAGTATCATTAGAAAGGAACGCAGCTTTTCTTTCTATTGCACGTGAACCCTGAAAAACCGTAATAGGTACAAGCGTATCCTTTTTACTACCCCGCTGTATTTCGATAGCTGCTCCGATCCAGGTGACACTATTTGAATGCATCGCCTCCGGTTTATGTTCATCAAGCCGGAACTGTAGAAAACGCAACATGTATTTTCCATATTCATATCGCGAGCCTTTCTGCAGTTCAATAAGATTATCTGCTTTAATTTCTTCTTCTGAGGGTTCATACGATACTGGCTCAATGTAAATATCTTCATGCAAACGAACCCAGTAATCCGGATTTCGCATAACACTATTGGTAAATTCACTATAGTACATTACCGGCATCAGTAATGATTTCGACTGATTACGTGCTACTTCTATACCAAAGAGTACCTTTCCGTCATGTGTTTCGTTGTAACCGATATAACGCAACTGAGTGCCGAGAATGTTTTGGCTTTCTCCACGAGGCAACCGAATTGTTTCCTTACTATCATAACGACCCGAGGCAACTATTGCAATCAATATAAGCGCTACACCCGCATGTGAAATTGAACCCCCGATGACAGACGGATTTTTCAGCACAAATCTCCATCCACTCATTACAGATGCAGTACCTGCAAAAGCAGCTGAGAATATCAGAAGGAAAGAAGGAAAATCATTTACTCCTGCAAGAGCTGCAACAGGTAAGCTGAGAACTGCTGCAAGAAGTGGAACAAAAAATCTTCTGAAGTGATCTTTTCGTCCATCCTCTTTCCAATTTAACAAAACAGATGCACCCAACAGTAAAGTCATAACAACAGTAAACGGAAATAACGTCTGATTGTAAAACGCCGGCTCGACCGTACTTTCACTAACCATTGGCAAACTAGTACCTAAAAGAATAATCATTGCAATAAAGCCAAGTAACAGAAAAGTAAAAAATAGCATCGATTCCCGCGAATAGGGTACCGGAGCTTCGCCGGAAACAGGAATTGTACGAAAGCGTTTTACGAACAACACCAGCGGAATCAGAACAAGAAATAGTAACCACACAACAAGTAACGTATTCGTTACCGTACCCGATCCTACAAATGAATGCACCGAGGCATTAGCAAGTACACCACTCCGTGTTAAAAAAGTACTGTAGATCGAAAGAATAAAAGGAAGAGGAGAAAGCATTAAACACAGTTTTAAAGCACGTTGAGTTGCCAGCAGAACAAGACATATATGTAACAGTATAAGTGCGCAAAGCCAGGGAATAAGAGATGAATTTTCAACGGGATCCCAACCCCACCAACCACCCCACCCTAATACACCATAAGCCCAGTATCCACCGAATATTAAACCCGCACCCAATACAGCAATTGCAAGTAAAACCCATGGTAATAGAGTTTTCACAAACTGAAGATATTCTTTTTTCCAGAGTGATACTGTAGCTAAAATATATGGTATAACCAATAAAGAAAAACCCATAAAGAGTACAGGAGGATGAATAATCATCCAGAAATTTTGAAGTAAGGGATTCAGACCTCGTCCGTCCTGAGGTATCATTCCAAAAGGATAGTCGGGGTATTTCTCCCATACATACCGGAAAGGTTCCTGCAAAAGAATCAATACGAGAAAAACCAAGAAGATACCGTTGAAGGATATCATGACTTCTGCTTCATTGTGTCGTTTTGAAATGTATGCAAGAAGTGCAATACCGATAAAGGAAATAAAGAGAGCCCACAACAGAAAACTACCCTCCTGACCTGCCCAGAATGTAGAAATGAGTAATGGTGTTGAAAGAGATCGGGATGTATAATCTGATACATAAGCAAATTCAAACCGATGAGCAAGTATAATGTAAAGAAAAACAAGAGCCGTACTATAGATTGAAGATATTGAAACTATAAACATTCCTCTTGCTATTGAAATATAATTCCCTCTTTTAATCGAAAGGAAGTAAAAAAAGAAAGAACTCAATCCAGCTATTAATGCAATCCAAATCAAAATAGTACCAATCATACAAAGAACCCTTTAGTTTTTTTTTTAATTTCGTTATA
>FWPV01005750.1_pt1 | contig 24487 bp, 22 predicted proteins | sample 2228371 | NCBI WGS metagenome assembly FWPV01 (sample SAMEA103939776, study PRJEB20133) | metagenome | reverse complement strand
ATTTGTTTCGGAATCTCAAGGGCTTGTCATCGCAAGCGGAGCGTGGCGATCTCTTAGTTGGTTTTTTAAGGGAAAAAGAGTGATTGCCATGTCGCTACGCTCCTCGCAATAACGACCTTATTCTTTGTCATCAAGCGCATTTATTGTTTTTACACTTTGTCACAGAATTGGTGATGCTTCCTTTTATTTGAAATAACAGAATTTATATTTTTTGAAAAAAAGAAACGATTTCTTCGAATGGTAAATTTCCTTGACTGCCGTCTGAAAGTCTCTTCCATTTCAATTTTCCTGATGCAATCTCGTCATCGCCGATTATAAGGACATACCGTGCTGAAAGTCTATCTGCTCTTCTCATTTGACTTTTTAAAGAATTTCCTGCATATCCGATTTCAGTCCAGATACCCATTTCTCTTAGCTGATTTGCGATTTTCAGACCTTCCTTTTGTGCTTGGATTCCAATTGTTGAAATAAAAACTAAGGGTGAAGGTGTGTTATTTAAGTTTTCATTTAGTAAAAAGGCTAATCTCTCCATTCCTAAAGCAAATCCAATAGCCGGAGTTGGTGGCCCACCAAATTCCTCTACGAGTTTATCATAGCGTCCGCCTGCAACAACTGCATTTTGAGCACCAAGATGTTTGCACGTAATCTCAAAGGTTGTTCTTGTGTAATAATCGAGTCCTCTTACCATATTAGGATTTATGAGGTAATTGATATCAAGTAATTTTAAAAAATCCTGTAACAAATCGAAATGTTCTCTGCATTCATTGCAAAGGAAATCCATAACATAAGGTGCTCCGGCACGCAATTGTATGCATGTATCTACTTTACAATCAAGTATCCTCAGGGGATTTTGTTCATATCTTCTCTGACAATCAGGGCATAGGCTTCTGACCTTATCAGAGAAAAAATTAAGCAGGGCTTTTCGATAATCAGGTCTGCATTTTCCACAACCGATCGAATTGAGTTCTAATGTGAGATCGCTAAGGTCGAGTTTCTCGAGAAAAACTTTCAACATAGAAAGAATCTCGGCATCGATTTTTGGATCTGCTATACCGAATGCCTCTGCACCAATCTGGTAGAACTGCCTGAAGCGTCCTGCTTGAGGTCTTTCATATCGAAACATAGGTCCCGAATAGAAAAACTTCTGGGGCGTGGGTAAATTATAAAGGTGATGCTCTATGTAACATCTTACAACAGATGCCGTACCTTCAGGACGGAGCGTAATGAGTCTTCCTGCTTTATCGTTAAATGTGTACATCTCCTTTTCAACTATATCAGTGGTTTCCCCGATACTTCTGATAAAAATATCTGATGACTCAATTATTGGAGGACGAATTTCCTGAAAACCGTATGCAGAAAACACATCATCTGCAATTTTCTCGATTTTCTGCCATAAATATATCTCTGGAGGGAATATATCACGAATACCCTTCAGGGCACTATACTTCATTCTGCCTTAATCCCTCCTTCTTGTTCCTCTCTCTCCTTATCATCAAACTCTATCATCTTCAAATGTCCCTCAACCATTCTTTTAAGCTCTTCCTTAAAATGGCGCCTTATTCCCTTGAGGTCTACAATATCCTCATGGATTTTGATGACTTTCTCCTGAGCCTCTTTAATGATGGCATCCGCCCTCAATTCTGCTTCTTTAACAATTAGCTCTGCCTCTTTTCGTGCATTTGATTTATAGTCTTCTACCATTTGTTGCGCTGTCATAAGTGTTTCCCTTAAAGTAGTCTCCATATCCCTGTATTCTTTTACCTGATTTTCAAGTCTTGATACTGTCTCCTTTAGAGATGCGTTTTCTCTCAGAATGTCCTCCATTTCTTCTCTTATTAGCTCTAAAAATGCATAGACTTCCTCGACATCAAACCCTCTGAACTTCATTGGGAACTGTTTCTGCTGAATATCAAGCGGTGTTATTCTCATAATGCAATGCCTCCTTTCAATTTATAGGCAAACTCTATTATTGAATTTATAAAAAAATACTTTATAAACAAGATGATCAAGATTATAACCATGGGGGAAAAGTCAATGCCCATGCTGACACCAAGACGTCTTCTGATAGGTCTTAATACAGGATCAGTTACAGAACGAAGGAATCTGACTATTGGATTATAAGGATCAGGATTCACCCAGCTAATTAAAGCAGAGATTATCACTATCCACATATAGACAGTCAGTAAAATATCGGTTATACGGGCTATGGCAAGCAATAAATTTCCGAAAATAAACATTATATACTCCTTTTTATCTATTTGCTCTAATCTATTATCTCCTCCCTAATTCTTCAGACCTATTTTTTGCTGCTTCAATTACTGATACTACTATATCCCCGAATTTCTTTTCCTCAAAGACTTTTAATCCGGCTGCTGTGGTACCACCTGGAGATGTGACCATTATCCTTAATTTATCAGGAGGCATTCCAGTTTCAAGAAGCTTAGCAGTTCCTATTAATGTCTGAATGGCAAGCTCATTAGCATGTTCTCTACTGAGCCCACACTTTATCCCTGCGTCAATCAGATGTTCAACAAACAATGCTATAAATGCAGGGCCACTTCCAGAAAGTGCTGTCACAGCATCCATATATTTTTCGGGCAATACAATTAGTTTGCCTATTGACATTAAGATTTCTCTCACAATCCCTATATCCTTATCATGGATGCATTCACACATTGACATGACTGACATACCTTCGAGAACCAGGGCAGGCGTATTCGGCATAACACGTATTATTTTAGTAGTTTTTAATCTTGATGTTAGATAAGAAAGAGTAATCCCTGCTGCAATCGAAACAATTATCTTATCAGCAGTAATGAAGTCAGAAATTTCTCCAGTTACATCATCCATATTCTGAGGCTTTACAGCAAGTATAATGATATTACAATTCTTAACAACCTCCTTATTGTCATGAGTTGTCTTAACCTTATATGTTTTCTCGATATATAAACGCCTGTCATCTCTCGGCTCAGAGACCATAATATCCCTGATGTTACTATTGAGCATTCCCTTAATCATTGCCTCTGCCATATTCCCACCACCAATAAATCCAATCATTTAGCCTCCTTGTCTATATTTTAAAAATAAATATGATAACTTATTCTTTAGTTTTTTCAATAATATTCATTTCAAGAAGTCTCTGCCTTTCATTTTCAATCTCGGATTTTAAGATTTTAGGGTCTGGTAGCTGTAATTTATATTTGGAAGTAAATATTTTATTGTTCATTCCGCCTAGTGCATATTCTACAACTGTCTTCTTTTTATCAGTGCAAAGAATAATACCAACCGGATCATTTTCTTCGGGAAGTTTCTCCTTGTCTTTAAGATAATTAACATAAAGGTTCATTTGCCCTGCATCAGCATGACTGAACTCGCCAATCTTTAAATCTATCGCAATAAGACATCTCAAGATTCTGTGATATAGAAGGAGGTCAAGACGATAATAGCTCCCATCGAGTTTTATTCTTTTTTGTCTTGCAACAAAGGTAAAACCAATTCCCAGTTCAAGAAGAAAATTCTCGAGGTGCCTAATTAAAGCCTCTTCCAATTGCGATTCTGAATATTCATCCTTTAACCCGAGAAATTCAAGTATATATGGGTCTTTAATCTCATCTTCAGGCCTTAGAATAATAGGTCTTTCGTGGACTTTAGCAATAACCGCCAGTTTACGTTTAGATAATGCCGTTCTTTCATAAAGCATTGACTGGATTTGCCTGTCTAATTGCCTTACTGACCAATTTCCCCTGATACACTCTGATTCATAAAATTCACGCTTAAAAGGCTCATCAAGACGCATAATAAGGCGGTAATGAGACCACGAAAGAGGAAAATTCCGTAACAGCGTTTGGGAAATCCCAGATGCTGTTTGAGAAATTGGATATAATTCCGCACACACTGTGTGCAATTTCTTTTGTGGTTTTCCTGAAAATTCTGCACACGGTGTATGCGGAATTTCTCGATAAGTAATATAGAACTGCCGCATATGCCAGAGGTTTCTCTCTGTAAATCCCTTACCAAATCGGGGGGTTAAGTCAGCAGATATCTTTTTAAGTAATGTCTCTCCATATTTCGCCCTTTCTTTACCTTTCTGCTCATACTCCACAATTCTTCTACCAATCAGCCAGTAAGTAGCAACCAGAGCAGTATTCACATACCGCACCGCTGCCTTACGCCCCTGTTCAATGAGAGAGGCAAGGTCAGTGATGAGGGTAGAGTAATTTTGTGCCTTAGTGACTTTTTTCATTTTCTCTAATCCTTATTTAAAAAATTTGACGCTCAAACATAGCTATAAATTTGGAAGAATTTCTCTTAATGTATCTTTCTTTTTAGCCTTATCTTTTTCAATTTCTTTTTCCACCTCCGAATATAATGCCTTTATATTGAAAATATTCTTTAGAAAGCGGGGTAGATTTTTTTCTGCGGACAATTTCTCGCTAAATGAGAGGACAGCGACTATGTAGTCAAAAAGGGATTGTAACCTTCCTTCCAACTGGTTGTTTAATAGTCGTTTTGCTATTTCAGAGGTGTAATCACCATACCTTTTATGGATTAAGTTATGGATAAAATAAAGGATTATGAGATTTGAATATAAAAGAAATTCCTTTCTCAAAATCTCTTTCCTTTTTTCCTCAGTAAATTCATTTGGATTTAATTTTAATCTATTAAATTCTTCCTTTCTATATACAGCAATCTTATTATCAATAAACGTAAGTATGCGCCACGGAAGTAGAATTTCTTTCACCCTTGTATCTTTTTTAAATATCTCATGATATTTTTTCGAAAATAACTCAATTCTATACCTTCTTGCAAAAGCAGGGTCGCTTAAAAAGGAATATACTGCTTGGGCAGCCTTAATAATATCGATTACTCTGCCTTCATATTTCTGTCTATCTTCTTTAGAGAGAATTTTCCAATCCCCTTCTTTTATAGAGTAAAAATATCGCGGTGAATAACCGTCAAAATCCCTTTTTAATCTTTTTTGTATCGAATCATTTGATTTTAGTTGAGCTTCAGATACAGGATTATGAGAGTTGGTATATAGAGTAATAAGTTCCACATCACTGATTGGAGCTTTAATAAATCTTGCAAGAACGTCAATCTCATCTGGGATAGCTGCAGCTCCTTCTAATTGATCCTTCGCTTCTTTTAAACATACAGTTGTTTGACAGCAGTTTATTATTTGAGGGCCAACAACTGTTACCTTTGTAGGATTTTTCTCATCGTCAAAACGGAAATCCGAACAAACGAAGCTAATTCCATTATTAAAATACCAAAACTTCCCCCTATCATTTGCACTCAATACTGTATTTATTATCTCTGCATTGATACTACCTTTTCGAATACCTCTAAACAATCTTATATTTCTTTCAAACAGTCTGTCACCATATTTAATATATAATGAAGCCAACTCATTGCCTTTAACAGACACAACTAAAGCTGGAAAGTTTCCTTCTTGCCTAAGAAAGAATTGACCCTTTGAAAAGTTTAAATTTATGCTTTCAGAAGAGAGTGGATTTACAAATTGAATGTTAGCTTGAAATAAATTTAATATATCGTCTATCTCATGAAAGTGCATCTGTATTCTATCCCTCTACTCAGAATTATTAAAAACCCTTCTTTCACGATTAGCCCCATCGGAAAATTTTCCAAATACAAAGTAATGTAATTCCACATTTGCACCCTCATTCCACTTTTCTACAAAAGTTATTGCAGCATCATAAAGTTTGGGAAGATTTAGTTGTAAGATTTCATTTGGTTGCTTTAGCCAATCAAGGCAACCTTTAAAGACTGATATTTCTTTCTCTCCGACTTCTTTTGTTTCTACATCATATAATTTGCATTGGATTATTATTACTGCATCTTCTCTTTCTATAAAAGCATCTATTCTTTTATCACTACTACTATCAGTCATTACATTAATAGCTTCTTCTCTGGGTAAGCTATAATATTGTTCTAATATCAAGATGATGAATGCCTTACTTATGTCAAGATTTTCTTCTTTTGAAATTGCGGTTATTTCATCTCTAATTTGTTTAATAAAATTCATTTGACCTTCCTACTTTTTAAATCTATAAAAATCCTTTGCTGTCTTTATCTCCGCTTCTCATTCCCAAATATATCAATATAAATAACCGTCATCTGTCCTTTAACTTTATCTTCTGTAAAACTTACTTCACTATCATTCTTCATCAAATCCTCAGTATAAAAAACCTCATCCAGATCAAACACCTCTCGCCTCAAGCCATGATTTGAATTCTCTATACATCTTTTTTAAATGCCTCAACTTTATGATAGTAACAATCACTAATCTATTGCTTTCCATTTCTTTACTCCTTCCTCGTATATTTCAATAACCCACTCCATCTCTAAAAGTCTTTTGAGCTCAGGAAGCACTTCTTCTTTTGAAATACTGAGTTTTTGAGCGATAGCCCATACTGGTAATGATTCTTCTGATAGGATTTCCATTATCTTTTCCCGGATGCTTTTTTCAAAAAAGGCTTTCTCATCGAAAGGAAGCTTAGATTCTTTAAAACCTTCTGTAGGTTCTGAATGTGTTTCAAACTGACTTACGTCTTCTGTTTGCTCGACATAAATCTCTTTGTCTACTGGCTGTTTTTGTAAGTCTTCTATTAATCTCTCTATGGCCTTTTGTGGATCAGCATAGAATTTACGTGAGGAGATTCTATGTACAAACCACCCATATCGTTCTATAATGTCTTGTCTTTGATAGTCTTCTTCCCTAAGCTCACCTTCTTCATAATGAAATTCACCATCGCATTCAACAGCCATTCTTCTACCCTCTTTGTCAATTACTACAAAATCTATGAAGAACCCTGCACAGGGGACCTGTGAATATACTTCTAAATCTTTATTTGCAAGCTCATCAAAAACATCTTTTTCAAAATCGCTCTGACATTTTTCTCTTTCATTTGGGTTGCCAAGTCTGCTACAAGAAGAACCCTGTACTATTGCAACATGGTTCAAATAGTCTCTAATCAGCCCTTTGGGAAAATTATCTTTAGGCATTGAGATGAAACATACAACTCTTCTTCTTGCTCTACTGAAAGCAACATTTAAGCGTCCTAATGAATGCTCATCTTCCCTTTGCAAAACATGGATTATCCCTGGCTTTGAATTTGGCGCATACCTGAAGGAATAAAGAATTACATCGCGTTCATCTCCTTGAAAACCGTCTACTGTAGAGATAATTATTTCATGTTCTTTAATAATATGTGGGCGATCATTAAATATCTCATATACCATACTCTGAAGAAGCGATGCCTGTTGTCTGAAAGGAGATAGAATGCCAAGAGTGAGTTTCTCGCCTTTTCTATCTCCTTCAAGTTCGTCATTTTCTATTATTCTTTTCAATTCCTCGGTTACAGCTCGAGCCTCTACAATATTTTGTTTTGTATCATCAGGGTCATCATAAGCTCCATTGATAACTCTAATCTCCATGCATGGATTAAAACGCCTGCGGCGAAATGGCGTAAGTATTTTTAGATTCTCATTATAGAATTGCTTATTGGAGAATTCTATTATGGGAGGTTCACATCTGAAATGCTCATTAAGAAATACCGGACTGATGTCCTGGCATCCGATAGCAAGGTCTAAAAGTGAATTTCTTCCATGTAAAAATTCTGTTTTGGGATGTTTATCTAATTTATGTTTAGTAAGATTTAGTCGAACTACAGCATCGCTTAAGAATTGTGTATTGGGATTTTTCATCTGCTTGCTATCTCCAACAACAATCATTCTTTTTGCACGATATGCTAAATGCAATCCAGTTGCCTGATTACATTGTGAGGCTTCATCAACTATAAGATAGTCAAATAAACCTGCCTGTAAAGGAAAGATGCGTGCAACGTCTTCAATGCTCATTATCCAGCATGGAAATACTGATAGGAGCTTTCTGTAATCAATTTGATTACGCAATTGGATAAAGGAATAAGTTTTACGCCTTCTTCTAAGTATTTGATTCATTTTATTTATTAAAAACAAGGTAGCCGGATTTTTTTCTGCTTCCTTTAAAGCTAATTTGCGGCTTGTATCTAGGATTCTTAAGATTAATCTGCGAGTTTCTTCATTAATTTCACTAATCTTTATTGCTACCTCATTGATATCGTCTGGATTTTTTAAAAGATCCTCTCTGATAAATGAAGAAAGTCTAAATGCATCCACAACTAAGTTTGATCTTTCCAATGCGGGAATATCCATCCCTTTGAGTATTATGCTTTTTATTTTTGAACCTGTTTTTGTGAGCGTTTTTAAAGTTGTCCGCTCAATCGTTTTTAACCTTATGTAGTCATCGAAGTATGGATATAAATCCCTAATTTCAGTCTCATCTAGCTCATCTAATTTTTTTGTCAAATTCTCTCTTATATATGATGCGAGCCTAAATGCCTTAGGAGTCAGTTCAGGATGAAATAAAGAGATTTTATTCTCTTTAATAATCTCATTTTTCAGTCTTAGGCAAGTTCTAAAAAGTGTTTTTAAAGTAGTTTCCTTGAGGAATTTTATTCTCTTATAATCTTGGAAATAAGGATACAAATCCTTCAACCTCTTAACGATTTTTTCAGCCTTTTCACTTGGTACCAATTCGTGGATCGACTCCTCAACAGGGGAAAACAATGTATCACACAAATACGCAAAATGACTATTAGACTTTAGTTTATCCAAGGTCATGCATGTTTCTAAGTAGACTTTTGATATTTCAATAGATTCCTTAAATTTTAAAATATCTTCTGAAGAGGAAACACTTGCTATTTGCTGTTCAATAAAGTCTTTAATAGTGTCAATTGAAGTTACTGGAAATGAATTAATGGCACCTATTAAATGAGAATACTGTAATACGAGATTGGCGTTTTGTTGAAGCTCCCCGAGGGAAGGTTTTAGAGATAAGCTTTTTATTGGGATATCCATTTCAGCTAGATATTTTAAGTCTCTTGAGATATGATTCCTTAATTTCCAATAGCTATACCACGCTTTAATATTTTTAAGGAATCCCAATCGATTTTTATATGTAACTCTGGGAAATTGCTGTGCTTCAAAATATTTTCGTGCTTTTTGGGCTTTTGATGATAAATACCACTTCCACCAAGAACCTGATGCATCACCCAAAACCTCTATATGTAAAGTCACTTCATCCAACAAAGGATTATCAGGATGTTCAGGGTAGTCATCATTAATTTTGTATTCTTTGAGTGATTGTAATTTGGACGATAAGTTTTCAATACATTTCATAATATTTTCTATTTCAGTGCCGTATCTTGCACATTGGTTTTTTAGAAGTTGAAAATCTATTTTTAAATTATATGCTTCAGATAGTAACTTTAAAGATCCTACTTGTTTATTGAAATGTTGGCTCGTCCAATTAATGAGATTATCCAGATAATCTATAATTTCATCACTTTTAAGACTTGATTTTGATAACTGCCGACAAAAATTTATTGTCTCTGCATATGCAAAAAGATTCTTTTTAACCCAATCATATGAATCGATGAGTTTTCCAATATTTTCTATTAAAACTTCAATATTATTATCTTGGATAGCAATTGATTTTCCACAACGCCCGCACTTTATAGCAAGCTGTACTTTACCTTTTGGAAGCCTATTTTGGACACCACAAGATATGCACCTTATAATAACGTAATCGCCCTCCGTCACTGTTTGATCAGAACAGGGTAAGATTTTCTCTATATCTGAATAATTATCTCTGAGCCCCATTAACAAAGCTGAATATTCTGATAAAGCCCGCCCCACTATGGAATCCATTCCATCCTGAATTGAATCGGCGGGATCGATTACGTCATAATTGCGAACCTCGCAATAATTGACAAACGACAAAAGATAGTTACTTTTTGCCTTTAATTTTTCGGGATCATCATCAAAATAGAAGGTTTCAATACGTGAATAGTCTTTTCTAAGATTTTTCAAAAGTTTTGAATACTCCGATAAAGCGGTAGAGATAGCAGAATCCGTTCCTTCAGGGACAGAATCGGAGGCGTCAATTACATCGTAGTCTCTTATTTTGTGATATTTATGATATGTCGGACATTGGTTTCTTTCAAGAATTTTAAGTTCTGAAAACCTAACTTGAAGCCTATTTACATAATTGTTATTTTTCCTTAACTCTTCCCACCGCTTTTCCAGCAACTTTTTATAATCACCAATATCTACATTGCTAACATAAGAATGGAACCCTTCTATTTTGTTTCTAAGTTCATTGATGGATTCCCTTTCTCCCTTTAGCAAAGACATAGCTAAGTAATTAATGTTCGGCATGATTTTGGTAATGACTTCGAGAGCCTTATTTTGATGGCTTGTAGCTAAAACAGTTTTACCCTGTGCTACAAGATGACAGATGAGGTTAACTATGGTTTGAGATTTTCCAGTTCCTGGCGGCCCCTGTATAACCAGAAGTCTGCCATTTTCTGCCTTTATTGCTGCAAGTCGTTGTGCCTTATTGTTTAAAAGTGGAAACAAAAGAAGTGATTGGTTTTCGCTTGTGTTTTGTTCATCTTTAATATCTTCATTTTCAATCTCGACGGGTTCTGATAGAATAGTATTTATTATTGTTTCATCGTCTATTTTTTCTATTTGCGCCAATTGAGCCAAGTCATCAAGCAAATAAGCGTTTGTTCTCCTTGCATTGACAATGAGGGAAGTATTAAGAATGTTGGCACCAGAAGTCTCTCTTAACTCAAGTGCCTCTCTTAAAAAAGATGGTTTTGATGAATATGATAGTCCCCTGAAACCCTCAACCAATTGAGAAAGCCTTTGAATGATCTCTTGAATTGTTGATAATCCAAAGTCTTCACGATAAAGATGCGGTAAAATTTGCTGACGGATCATTTCGATGTCTTCATCAGACTCTACAAGATATTTTATCAGTTGGAAGTTTAATGCAGGTATTTCAAAATCCTTAGTAAGCGTTATTGAGCCTTTCAGAGGGTCGAAATCAATGTGTACTTTATAGTAAAAAAGCGGTGCACAAAACTTCTTTTTTCTTTCCTTTCCAGAAACCAAGGGGAATCCAATGATAACTTCACGATTATATGGGTCAAATTCCTGTTTTCGATATATAGCTACGAGTATGGCTGATGCATTTTTTCTTTCTTGCTCTTCAAGACTTACTTCAATGTCCTCAGAAATTTCACCTTGTTCCTCTTTATCTTCAATTTCGTTGGCTTTTTCAATGATTTTATTAACAACAGAAGGCGAAGCCTTGTCTATAGTGAAAGTAATTGTCCCACTGGTAATAAGCTCTTCAATTTCTGGGACAAACAGACTAAGATCAGCAGTTAGTCCATAACGCAAAACTGCGTTGATGTCTACAAAGTGTTTTCCTACCTGACTTGAAAGTGAAAATAATAGGTCTCTATAATATTTTGCAAGGTTATTAAGTTGTTCGACGTCATTCATTTAATTTTCAGACCTTAATTTTTAAAAATCTATTTACTGTCATATGAGTTTATATTCTTTATTCATATCAAAAAGTATAATATTTTGGTTTGCGAAGGGTATTTATGAGGCTTAGTCTATAATCTTCTGGGAAGAGTACGCCTTTTTTTAAAAGGTCCATAATTTTTTCAATCTGCTCATCAGATAATTTTTTCATGGTATGTTTCCAATTAAAACTATTTAAGCTTTTACACCTCTTTTTTCGCAGCATCTTTCCTCTCCCCGAATATCCCTGTCCCTATCCTTACCATCGTTGCTCCTTCTAAGATTGCAACTTCAAAATCATTCGTCATGCCCATAGAAAGCTCAGGCAGTTGGAATCCCTTTTGCTCAGCCTCATCCCTGAGTTCACGTAACTTTTTGAAGAATGGTCTCGCTTTTTCAGGGTCATCAAAGTAAGGTGGCATTGTCATCAGACCTTCAAGCTTGATATTGTTCATTTTTGAAACAGCTTCAATCAATCCCATAAGGTCTTCTTCAGCCACACCATGCTTTGTCTCTTCTTCTGAAAGTTTTACCTGTATAAGTACTCTCTGGGTCTTTTCAATTTTTTCGGCATACTTATTTATTAAATCAGCAAGGGCTAAAGAATCGAGAGAATGTATCAAATCAAAAAGTTGCACTGCTGTCTTTACCTTATTTTTCTGAAGGTGCCCAATAAGATGCCATCTAAGCTCAAATCCCTCCCTACCACCTTCAATTTTTAATATCTTTTCTTTTGCTTCTTGCACCCTATTCTCTCCAATATCCCTGAGTCCAAGTTCAACTGCCTCTCTGATTTTTTCAACAGGAACTGTCTTTGTAGCTGCAATTAATTGAACATCAAAAGGACTTCTCCCAGAGCGGATTGCAGCAGATGAGATTTTTCTATATATGTTCTTGATATTCTCAAGAAGTTGAATATTGCCTGTTTTAATATTTATTTCATGCATGACTTTTTAACATTTTAAAAATTAATTTTCAGAACTTTTATATAGTATCACAGGGTTATGCCTTTTATCAGCTCGAAGATAATGCCTCTTGATATTCTTTCCATAACTTCTTTTTTGTTATACCTATGTCAATAAAATCCCATGGAAGTGTTTCATTAAAATTTTTTCTCCTGAAAATATAGAAATCTTTATTTAAGCCTGATGACTCTACTGCCTTCGCCCAATCGTCAAATTGTGAAATCCTCTCAAGAACTTTTGAAATCCTTCTGTCTCCAAGAGAGAACAGCCCTTGCATATACGCATATTTAGCTACATCATGAAAGACCCTGATCCCTTTGACTGGCATGAGACTGTTTTTAATAAGCTTCAACCTTTCTTTTACTTCTTGAGGTGATTCCATCGGATGCCATTGAAATGGGGTAAATGGTTTCGGGACGAAAGTACTGACGCTCAATGTAACATTTCCTTTGACTGACAAATCCCTTATCTTTCTCACCAATTTTATAAGCCCTTTTATGTCTTCCCTTGTTTCTGTTGGTAGCCCTACCATAAAATACAACCTGAGATTTTCGATACCTTCTGAAAAAATATATTCTGATATAGAAAGGATATCCCCTTCTGAAATATTTTTGTTTATCACCTTTCTTAATCGTTCTGTGCCAGCTTCAGGTGCGATAGAGATGCTTTTGTTTTCTTTCATGAATTTTATCAATTCAGAACTCTTCGGGCTTGCCCTCAGTGATGTAGTAGAAAATTCTACTCCCTGGATTGTTAATATATCTTTGATATTCGGATAATCAGAAAGAGAAGGACCTATGAGACCAATCCTTGAAGCCTTCTTTTTTGCCTCCTGTACCTCATGATTAATGGCTTCCAGACTCTTTCTACGTATTGGAGTATATATTTTACCAGTCACGCAGAACCTGCAATTCCATGGACATCCTCTCATAACTTCAATAAGATACATCTCGGAAAATTCAGTCTGAGAAGTAATAATAGACGTTCTTATTTTTGAAAGAGAAATATCACTGACAGAACGTCTGCTAACAATCTCTGGGGCACTACCCTTCGGATATCTTTCCGAGATTCTTCCCTCATTGTCATAAGATATACTATAAAACTGAGGGACATATAATCCTTCTATGGACAGAGACTTTAATAAAACTCCTGATTTGTCTGAAGATGATTTATAGATATTGACAAATTCGGTTAGCATCTCTTCTGCTTCACCTATAAAACAAATGTCAAAGAAATCTGCAAGAGGTTCTGGATTGAAAAACATGCATACCCCTCCGATTATGATTAAGGGATGATGTGGTTTTCTATCAGTGCTTTTTAAAGGAATATTTGATAATTCAAATATTTTTACGATATTTGGATAATCATTTTCAAAAGAGACAGAGAATGCAATAATATCAAATCGGCTGAGTGCCCTTTTTGATTCCATCGAAAAAAGCTCGGTTTCTGTTCTCTTATATTCATCGATGTCTCTCTCCTCAGGTAAAAATACACGTTCGCACACAACATCTTTCATATCGTTTAGAAGACCATAAATTCCCTGAAACCCGAGATTAGACATTCCTACATGATATGTATTCGGATAAACAAGGGCGATATTTATCTTCCCGCCCGGGTCCTTAAAAATTGTCCCGCTTTCTTTTGATAATAAATAATCTATTTTTTCCTTAAGTCTCACTTTCACAACATCACCAGCACACTCAGCATTGCTATTGACCAGATTATATCAATAGGCAAATGCATCTCAGATGTTGAATCAAATAGCAAATCTGCTCTTGAAGGAAACTCTTCGTCTTCTTCCCATAGGATTATTGTTACAGGTATTCTCGGGAAAGGTAGCAGTTCAATTGATGCATCACCATAATGTTTCACATTTGCACATAGTTCTTTTCCCCTATGTAAAAAATCTTTTTTATTCTTACTATATTTTTTTGCCAGACTACCTAATGGAAGAGTATGACTTCCTCTAAAAAATAGGCTTCCGTTTTTTAAGTCTGAAGGTCTTATGAGTTTACCACTTAAAGGTATATCTTTAGCATAAATCAGATACCAAAGACATGAATGAGAGAAAAAATATCCATACTTTTTAATAATTATCTCACCTTGTGATGAATTATTGCACTTAATAAGTTTCTTGGAAGGCATTACACAAAAATCAAAGCATAATGATCTTACAATATAGCACCCCTTGCTTACATCACATCTAACAGACGTCCTTTTGCATATATCATATGGATCAAGACTACTCAATATATTCCATGCTTTTTCTTCACCAGATGAGAGCATAATAAATGATATCATAATATAAAAATCATATTTTCTTTTCAGAACTTTTTAGGTATACTGAAAAATATGAAATGCAAACTTTGTGGTTCTTCAATTAGATTGAAAATAAGCTGAAGGTTTGTATCTCTTTATTGCACGGGCTGCAAAAAAATATATCCTATCAAAGATTATCTCAACGAAATAGATGAAGACATGTGGGAGGAAATATCACTCAGACCATGCGATAGAGCATAGGGATTTTTTAAAATAAAAAATATCTTACCAATCAGGAGATAGAGATGAGGAAAAAACTAAATGTTAGACTTTTCTTTTTTATATTTATTTTCATCTGGATTTCTGGAAATCTCTGCGCAGAAGAAATTTCAAAAGAAGAAAACTTCTTCAATTCCAGTCTCCATTATACAACGAGGGGAATGGCATATTGGTACGATAAATCACGTGGGGGGCTCGAAACCCTTACCGGCATACCATATACAAGTCCAAAGCTTGACTGTTTAAATTGCCATGTGTCTTCCTGTGACAGATGTCATAAGACTGAAATTGATAAAAAATTCTATTATTCCATAAAAACAGCACAAAATCAGGACATTTGCCTATCGTGTCATAAGAGGGAGAAAACCATTAAACAGATTGACTTGTCAACAAATAAACAAGACGTCCATTTTGCAAAGGGTATGCAATGCGTAAGCTGTCATTCTGCAAGAGATATACATGGCGACGGGACTGAATATGCATCTATGAAACAATTCGGTGCAATAGGTGCAGAATGCGAAAAATGTCATGGTTCGGTCAAGCCAACCACTTCACACAATATACACAGAGATAAGCTTGAATGCAAAGCTTGTCATATTCGCCATGTAGTCAGTTGCAGTAACTGCCATTTCGGAGCACTTATAAATGATCGAAAGCGTGTTGATATTAAGCTTTCAGGCTGGGTTTTCCTTATGAACTATAATGGCAAAGTGACTTCAGCAAACATGCAAAACTTTGTTGTACCAAATAACAAGACATTCCTGATCTTTGCTCCTCAAAACAGCCATTCGATTATGAAAGAAGGGAGAAAATGCAATGATTGTCATGGAACTGATAATGTCAAACAGGTTCAAAGTGGTAACATCAAAATGACATGGCTTGAAGATAGAGAGGTTAAAAATATAAAAGGGATTGTGCCTGTTGTTAATGGTGTTAAATATGAATGTGTATATCAGAATTACAAAGATGGAAAATGGATTCCTATAGAGAATCCTTCTGAGCCCCTGATTCAATATCCAGGATTTGGGACACCATTGACAAAAGAACAGTTGAGAAAACTCTCGATGCCAATGGGCAGATAATAATTACAAGCTTTAATTTAATCTACCTTCAAGTCTCAATCTGTCCAGTATTTCTTGAATCTTAGGCAGTGCTTTAAGAGCTGCCTTTTCCCCTTCAAGCACTGCTTCGTGTCTTTTTGAGAAATCTGCACTCCCTATATAACCAACCTTTGGCTGAATGACAATGTCTGCCTTAGCAAGTTGAACAGCAGAAAGTTTTGAATACATTATACTGATTGATTGAAGAATCGTTTCTATTGTTCCTTCTGGAACTGATGACTCAACATCACCAGAAATATCCACAGCAATAACAACATCAGCTCCGTATCTTTTTGCAGCTTCAACAGCAACAGGACTTACTACGCCACCATCAACATACAATTTTCCTGATATATTCACGGGTCTGAATATACCAGGGATTGAACAGCTTGCACGGACAGCGGTGCCTGTATTTCCACTACCGAATATAACTTCTTTACCACTTTGTAGATCTGTTGCAACAGCATAAAAAGGTATTCTTAGTTTTTCCATCGTTGTATTACGAAGTATATTATTTATGTATGTTTCGAGTTTTTCTCCTTTTATAAAACCATTATCTGGCAAAGTAAGGTCAACAATTTCATCTCTCTGTATTGAGAATGAAAGCTTCTGAAGCTCAAAAGCACTAAAACCATAAGCGTAAAGAGCACCAACAAAACTGCCTGCACTCGTGCCCACAATCATATGTATTGGAACTTTATTCGATTCAAGAACTTTCAGCACCCCAATATGAGCAAATCCCTTTGAAGCACCTGCTCCCAGGACAACTGCAATTTTGGCTGGTTTCGGAGGAGGCTGGATAACCTCCTTAGGAGCACAAGAAAAGAAAAGGCTTATGAGAAATACAAACACAAAAAGTTGCTTTATTTTTTTCATGTCCAAGGGCTCTATTAGTTTCATAATTAAAATACAAGTTCTACATAATACTTGTCAAACGTTCGAAATTCCCAAATTTGCCGTTAGAACATTCTTAATAGTTCCCTCTCCCTTAACCCGAAAAATGCATTTAACATGATGCAGATGTTGTGAAAAAATTTATTTTTCGATACCTTAGTGTACCTTATAAATAATGATTCTATAACAAATAAAAATAATTTAATAAATTCATCGAGTTAAATAAATTTTTGAGCAATATCTGCATTATTTGGGTTAAGGGGAGAGGGCGCGTTATCATCAGAAAGGTTACCTGTGATTTTGCTTCGTAAATCGAGCCATATCCCTTAATCTATTGCAGGCTTAATATTTATTTTGGACAGATTTGATAATAAATAAGATGGTAAAATAAGCTTAATGCAAATTGTGATAGCTAAAGGTTTAACAAAATATTATAGGAATCTCAAAGCAGTCGAGAACATAGATTTCGAAATAATTCAGGGAGAATGCTTAGGATTTCTTGGTCCAAATGGCGCAGGGAAAACCACAGTTATGCGTATTATTTATTGTTTTATGCCTCAGAGTTTCGGAGAAGTGAGGGTATTTGGAATCGATGTTAGAGAGAATCCGAGCAGTATTAAAGCACGCATAGGAGTAATGCCACAGGAAGATAATCTTGATCCTGATCTTACTGTATTGGAAAACCTTATTGTATATGCCAGATATTTTGATATTTCCAAGAAAATTTCAGCTCCGCTTGCATGGGAATTGCTTGATTTTGTTGAGATGAAAGATAAAGCACACGTCAAGATAAACGACCTATCAGGCGGTATGAAACGCAGGCTTGTCCTTGCAAGATCTTTAATCAATAACCCTGAACTGCTAATCCTCGATGAACCTACTACTGGCCTTGATCCTCATAGCAGACGTTCTGTCTGGGATAAGTTAAATTATCTGAAATCAAAAAACACTACCCTCATTTTAACTACTCACTATATGGAAGAGGCTGAGAGGCTTTGTGATAAGGTTGCAATCATGGACTCTGGAAAGATTATAACTATTGACAGGCCAATAAACCTCATGAACAAACATGGAGGTAATCTCGAGGAGGTATATCTGAAATTGACCGGGCGAAGGCTTATGGAAAAAGTTATTTAAAATGAATATTAAAAAAGCATTTAGGGTCTGGCAAAGAAATCTAACAGTTTATACAAAACTATATAAATCGAGCCTCACTCTGAACTTTGTCGAGCCTGTTCTTTACCTTGCAGCCCTTGGTCTTGGCTTGGGAGCTTTCGTTAAAGAAATAAACGGCGTTCCATACATAAAATTCATCGCTCCAGGAATCATTGCCTCTTCATCAATGTTTGCAGCATGTTATGAATGCACTTACGGGACATATGTAAGAATGACTTATCAGAAGACATTTGATGCAATACTTGCAACACCCGTTAACCTAAATGACCTTATAGCAGGTGAACTAATGTGGGGTGCTACAAAGAGCCTGCTATACGGAACAATAATTATCCTCGTAATATCCATATTCGGACTTGTTGACTCACCCCTCATTGTGTTGGCAGTTCCTTTGCTCCTTCTATCAGGACTGATATTTGCTGAAATATCTGTTATTTTTACAGCTATTGTCCCAGGAATTGACTCCTTCAATTATTTCTATACTTTGTTAATGACCCCGATGTTTCTTTTCTCGGGGATATTCTTTCCGCTGGACAATCTTCCTCCTGTTATATCAAAGATCGCATTCTTCACACCCCTTTATCATCTTGTAAATATATGCAGGGGATTGGCTTTTGGAAGTTTAAATCTATGTTCTTGGGATTTTTTCTGGATTTTTGGAGTTGTAATCTTACTTGCTCCCTATCCATTCAGATTGATGAGGAGACGTATAATAAAATAATTTTAGCCAGACTTGCCCTTTTCGATAATCTTCAGGAGTTCATTGTATGAAATGGTCTTTACTCCAAGTGACTGAGCTTTCTGCAATTTTGAACCAGGATTCTCTCCGACAACAACGTAATCAGTACTCTTTGAAACTGAAGAAGCAGCATGACCACCATGCCTTTCAATCAACTCTTCTACCTTGTTTCTTGATTCAGGTAATGTACCAGTAATAACAAATGTAAGACCATCAAGTAGCCTTTTTCCTTCACCTTTACCTGAAAAATCAGGATTAGTTATTTTAACCCCGAGTGATTTCAACATTTTGAGAGTATTAAGATTTTCAGAATCATTGAAAAAGTTTGCTATAGATGAAAGAATCTTTTCTCCTATCTGTGGTATTTCAATGATTCTTTCAGGATTTACCTTGTATAAATCTTCTATCTTTTCAAAATTCTTTGCAAGAAGTTTTGAAGCATATTCTCCAACATGCAAGATACCAATTGAATAAAGAAATTTTGCAAGAGTGGTATTTTTGCTCTTTTCAATAGCATTGATTAAATTCTGAGCTGATTTTTCTGCAAACCTCGGAAGGTTAAGGAGTTGCTCTTTTTTCAATTTATATATATCAACAAAATTATTTATCAACCCTCTCGAATATAGCAATTCAACATTCTTTTCACCAAGACCCTCAATATCCATCGCACCTCTTGAAGCAAAATGGATAATCCTTTCCTTAACTTGTGCAGGGCAATTTAGTCTGATACAGCGGACAGCTACTTCTCCCTCTTCCCTTACAACTTGCGATCCGCAAACAGGACACCTCTCCGGTATTGGGAAATGTTTTTCTTTGCCAGTTCTCTTTTCTTTTATGACTGTTACAACATGGGGTATAACATCCCCAGCCCTTTCAACAACAACAGTATCCCCAATACGGATATCTTTCCTTTTAATCTCATCCCAGTTATGTAATGTTGAGCGTGATACAGTTACCCCACCTATTCTTACAGGTTCAAAAATAGCAAATGGAGTAATAACCCCCGTCCTACCAACACTGCCCTGAATATCAAGTATCTTTGTTGTACCTTGATGGGCTGCAAATTTATAAGCAATGGCCCATCTTGGCTCTCTTGTTTTCATCCCAAGAGCCTTCTGTAAACCTAAATCGTTTACCTTAACAACAGAACCATCAGTTTCAAAAGGGAAATTATTTCGTTTTTCTTCAATCTCCTTGATTGTCTGTATAACCTCTTTGATACCTTTGCAGACTTTCACCACAGCTGGTATTGGGAACCGTGTTTTTTCCAGCCATTTAATCAATTCCCACTGTGTTTTGAATTCAATTCCCTTTATAGCACCAATCCCATAACATGCAAGATGGAGTTCTCTTGAAGCAGTGATTGAAGGATCAAGCTGACGAACCGAACCAGCAGCAGCATTTCTTGGATTTGCAAAGAGCGACTCACCTTTATGCTCACGTTCCCTGTTTAGTTTTTCGAACTCATTAATATCCATATACACTTCACCGCGTATGTCAATCAATTCGGGAATAGTATGAACCCCTTCTATCTTTAATGGGACAGATTTTATTGTTCTGATATTCTGTGTGACATCCTCACCTTCATATCCATCACCTCGTGTAGATGCTTTGAAAAGTAAGCCATTTTTGTATGTCAGTTCAATTGCGAGTCCGTCATATTTAGGTTCTACTGTATATTCTATAATTTCATCTGTGCCAAGAAATCTTTTCACCCTTTTATCAAATTCTTCAACATCTTCATGTGAGAAAGCATTATCAAGTGATAACATAGGCTCGGCATGTTTCACCTTTGCAAACTTCTCAAGAGGCGGAGCACCTACCCTCTGTGTAGGAGACTCTGGAAGAATATAATGATATTTATCCTCCAGTTCCTTTAATTGAAGATATAAGCGGTCATACTCTTCATCTGATATAACCGGTGAATCGAGGACATAATAGCGATAGCAGTGGTAATTGAGCTCTTTTACCAGCTTTTCGATTTCCTGTTTAATGTTTTCAGGTATTTTATCTGTCATAACAAATATCCTACTTAATTTCCTCCCTTGGCAAGGGAGGATTTAGAGGGGTTCTCTAATATTTCTATGAGAAATTCCAATGCAGAAAGTGCAGATTCTTCTTTATTTTTCTTTCTATTACCTTTCAATCTCATTTCCTTTGAAAACGTCTTGCCTTTTTTACTCACAGCTATATAGATAAGTCCACGCTCCTTTTCTTCGAGCACATCCGGGCCAAGGTTCCCTGTAGTGGAAAGAGACAAGTCAGTATGTGTCAATGCTCGTATCTTCTCAGCCATTTCACATGCTGTTTCTTCACTCACAACTCCAAATTTAGAAATGGTCTCTGGAGAGACATTTAAAATTATCTTCTTCGCATTAATAGAATACGAAACAACTCCTGCTTCAAAGAAATTACTTGCGCCAGGAAGGGTTGTAATATAATGGCTTATAAGCCCTCCCGTACAGGATTCAGCTACTGAAAGGGTTAGTTTATTTTTTTTGAAAAGGTCATGTACTCTCTTTACAGTCTCTGACAATCTATTATTCATAAATATAGAGTTTTAATATTTACGATAATCATAATATTTTTTTTAAAACTCTGCAAATGGAAGTGCAACATCTACTGAGGAAAGAATTATTCACACATTTATTTCATCTTATGCGGAACGGTAGATCACAAAATAATAAAATATTTAAAAGTCTATTTTTTCAATTTGTATAGTAATTTACCAATATATTTATTTATGGGATTAGACCTGTTTAGAAAAGGAATAAGTGGCTCTCTCCGAATTCCTATCTTTTTCATTTCACTACGAATATCTTCATTTGTATTATCTATTTCAAGTCCCTTTTTCAATGCTTCGTATGCAGCTTTTCTGTTGTTGGCTATTGCATAAACTTTCCCCAGATTCAGATACAGGAGAGGCAGAAAAAAACTTTCACATAACGGCATCTGTTCTTTCAGAGCTTTAATAGCATCTTCACATAACATTTCTCCCTGAAAGAAATATTTATTAACTGCTGCTTCAAGATATCCCCTGTAAGAGAGAATAAGAGGATTGTTAGGATAATGTTTTGAGGCTTCATTCAGTAAATGCAAGGCTTCCCCGTGTTTATTCATTTTAATAAGACCGTCAACTTCTGCAAGGTATTCCTTGTATAACTTTTTCTGTGAAGTCTTCTCTTTCTTTAATACATCTATTGCTAATTTTTTCTGATCCTGTATAAGCTTCTTAAGTCTTTCTTCAAAGTCTGGTTCATTAACGATATCTTTATATTCTGTTGTATGAGAATAGATGATCTTGCCCTTATGGTATATACGTGTAATAATGGTTGGATTCTGTAGCCCAAGGTCTTCAGAATCTATTAGATAGGTTTCCCCCTCAAGAATTATTTTGGTGCTGAAATCTTTAGAGAAAGATGAGGTTATCTTTACCTGTTTTTCCATATTCCTGGAATAATCTACCTTTATTACATTACAATATTTCAGGATTTTTTAAAACAGATTCTTAAAATTAATTGAAGTTATTAGAAAGCATATTGCTTTTTTAACTGACTTATCTTAACTTTATAAGCTTTTATAAGATATTCTATCTCTTTTTTCATTCTTCCAGCTCTGTCTTTTAACATTTCATGCCAGTAAATCAGAAATATCTTGTAGAAGTAAAACAATAGAAAAACAAACCATTTTCTGTACTCATTAGCTGATATTTCATAATCAAAATATCTAACATTCAGCTTTTTCTCCTCTTTATCCATAAAATACTTATGAAAAATACCCTCAGGATCAGCATGAGCGTATCTGCTGCATAAATCATGTACCTGTGGCAGTCCAACAGCTAAAGGGAATTTCTTCTGGTTGTTCTTCATTGTCACCTTTATATTTCTGAAAAGATTTTCCCATGATGAGGAATTTCTACTTTTGTCAATATATAACTTTATCTCTTCAGGATTTTTTAATAAATAGTAGGCCGTAAAAGTACTATCAAGTGCAGCTCTTAAGCAACGAAAAGATTGGTTTTTATGAAGTCTCAGGAAAGAAGCCATTCCATTATAAAATTCCTGATGCGAGATCAGATACAGAAAAGCTGGTATCATAATATCTGGATCCTCTGGCAGAGTGATATTTAAGCATGTAGAATACAGGTTATCCAGCTCTAAAATTAGTTGGAAGTCTCTACCAAGGATTTTAATATTTTCTGATATGTTTTCATACTCGATCTCTAAAAAGTTCTCAAACCCTTTTATTTCTTTCATTTCAATAATATATTACTACATTAGTATCCAAAATAATTTAAAGAAATAATTTTTTTATTGCGTTATTATGCTGCTAACCGCAAAAATAGAGTTGTATGAAATTTGTACTTTCTCTTACTCTTTTTTTTATATTAATTTCTCAACTGTATGCTTCTAACATTATCTCTCAAAAGACACATGATTTAGAGGTGTTCTACGCGAGTCATCTTAAAAATATATCTCAGGAGGTTTTAACAATCTATCCAGTTGTACACAATGAGCTTGAAACAGATTTGCAGATAAAAATAGATTTCTCTCCAAATGTGATTCTTAATACAGGTGATGAATTCAAAAAAATAGTAGGCAGTGATTTTATTGTTGCATTTGCAATTCCTGACAGAAAACTCATTGTTATTGATACCTCAAGGGTATTTACCAAACCTTTTACTCTCAAAACTACACTCAAACACGAAACATGTCATCTTTTACTGCACAGATATATTAATAATCCACCGCGATGGCTTGACGAAGGCATATGCCAGTGGGTGAGTGGAGGTATTTCAGAGCTAATGGTAGAACATCAGGAAAGGTCACTTTCGAAAGCTGTTGTCTCTGACAGATTGATCGAAATTAACAGGCTTAACCTGTTTCCTCGGGATGAACAAAATCTAACCCTTGCTTATGAAGAGAGCAAAAGTTTCATCGAATTTATCGAGAAAAAATTCGGGAAACAGGGTATTCTTTTACTGCTTAGATTTTTGAAAGAAGGCAATACAGTCAATGAATCGATTAACAAGGCCCTCGGAATCACAATGCAGGAGCTCGAATATGCCTGGCATGTAGACCTGAAAAAGAAGCATACCTGGTTTTCCTATCTAAGCAATAACATTTATATAATACTTTTCTTCTTTGCAACCCTCTTAATGATTTATGGTTTCATGCGTTTTTTGAAAAGAAAAAAGGAATACGTGGATGAGGATGAGGATCTTGGGCATTAGGGTCAGGCTTGAAATATCGGTTTTGCAGTAAGAACAAGGCATGGAAATTGCCCGCTATATTACTTCATTGTTCTCCTTACATCTACATCTTTTACCTATGCCACTTCTTTAATCAAGTCTTCAAGGTTTACAAAATTGACCATGAGATCGTCATATCTGCGTGTCTGCGTGAATATGAAATAGCAGGGTTAGAGGACTCTTCTAACTAAAAATACTCTCTTCAGAAGTACATTTCAAGACATTGTATAAACCATTCTTGAAACATCTTATTTTATATATTTTCACCTTAGTTATTTTGCTATCAGCCTGTTTCACCTGCCAGTCTTCATGCGTCTTTGCGAGATGTGTGAGGAATTGCTTCTTCTGATCATATGATATTTTTTGTTCAATAGGTAAA
>FWPV01003302.1_pt1 | contig 24488 bp, 10 predicted proteins | sample 2228371 | NCBI WGS metagenome assembly FWPV01 (sample SAMEA103939776, study PRJEB20133) | metagenome | reverse complement strand
TTCGGCCGCGACCATAACGGCTTTGGACGCCCGCAATGTCCCGGCCTACGCCTTGTTAGGTTTCACCACCTCGCTCAGTTCGCCGATGATCGTCAATCCCGCGAGTCTCGGCCTCCCGCCGGGAGTACGCGCCGACTACGCCGTCATCGTCGGGCTGCAAGGCGCGACCACGCCGGCGGCGATTGCGAGTCGAATCTCGGCGGCAGTGAATTTGCTGAACACAAGCGCCGGACTTCAAATCTCGGCCGTGGTTTTGAATCAAACCGTGCAGCTCGGAGGACCGCAGGCCGCCTTCGACGGCACCAACCTCGCCAATCCCGCGAGCAGCCCGCTGAAAGCCGCGGACCTCAATCAGACGACGATCAAGCTGGACGAATTGACCGACAGCCGCGGCCAGACGGAACCGCTGATGCGCGTGTTCGGGCACCTGGTGACGGATTCCGGCCCATTGTTCTGGAGCAACGAACTGCAGGGAGACACGACCTCCAAGAATTACGGCGCAACCGCTCGAGGGAATAATCGTTTCTACGATTTCCGCCGCGGCCAGAACAATAGCTTCGAGGGTTGGTACATCGACGATATCATCATCGGCTTCGCTGAACGCGGCGAGATGATTACCAACGCGCCGGCCAACAATACCGGCTTCGATTTCATGCGGGCCCCGCTTGTAAATGAGGCGGTCGTGGTGACCGGCAGCTACCAACTGGAGATTCGCCGCGGCGACGAATTCGGTACGCTGGTGCTCGATCCTTACCGCGTCGTGCCTCTTGCCGCCCAAGCCGATACCAATGACCGCTGGACGACGGGCTATACGCTCCAGTTCCCGGCGGCGAGCAATATCGGGCACGGCGATCGCTTCTGGATCAACGACGGCGTGCACCAACAGACGTTCGTCTTCCTCGACAGCACGGTTGGTACCAGCGTCCCCTTGAATCCGCCGTTGACCGGCAGCGAGTGGCCGGTGTACTTCCAGGCCTCGTGGAGCGCGGGACGAATCGCCAACGCCGTGGCCGCCGCAGTGAACGCCGCGCGGGATGCCGGCCGGCTGATGGTCAGCGCCGCCTCCATCACCACCAGCGAAAGAGTCGATCTCTGGGGCGCTACTTATGTCGGCGGCAGCATCGGCGGCGTTGCGCCGCAGGCCCTGCAACACTTCTCCTATGGGACCGTGGAGGGCACGGGCTCGCCCAACGAGACCGCGAAATTCTCGAACGGCGCCGGCAATCCGGTGATCGGCGATCGGAACGCCTTCCGCGAGAAGGGGCAGATCATCGTCGAGAACACATCGGTATTTCATGCTTCCGAATACGGCATTCGCGTGGAGCCGGCGGCGCGCGAACCGGTTTCCAACGCCCCGCATCCGGCTTCGGGACGCACGATGAACGCGCCCAATCAATTGGTGGCGGGAGTGACGCTTCAGAATAACTTGGTCGCCTTCAACACGCAGGGCGGTATCCGCATCAGCGGCGAGGTCGGGCAGCCTACCGGTGCCATACCCTTCGTTCGCGTCGCAAACAATACGGTTTACGGCGGCCTCGCACCCAACGGCGTGGGAATCGCGGTCGTCAACAACGCCGGTCCGACCTTGCTCAACAACGTCGTGGCCAACCTCAACACGGGCATCCTGGTGGACGCCTCGTCCAATCCCAATACCGTGTTGGGCGGTAATGCCTATCAGGGCAACGGCGTCAACGTGCAAGGCCGCGGACTGGGCACCTTCGATCGGGTTTTGGCCCCCGGAGCACCCCTGTTCGTCGATCCGGCCAATTACAACTTCATCCCGGATCGAGGCTCGGAGATCATCGACAGTTCCATCGATTCGTTGCAGGAACGGTTCGCGTATTACAATTCCGTTCTGCAACCCCTAGGCATCGCGGCTTCGCCGATCATCGCTCCCGCGTTCGATCTCTACGGCCAATTGCGGAAGGATGACCCGGCGGTCAATCCGCCTCCCGGCGGCGGTCTTAGCGTCTATAAAGATCGCGGAGCCGTGGACCGGGTGGACTTCCGCGGCCCGACCAGCGGCCTGATCGAGCCGTTGGACAACGATGGGGCGGGCGTGGATCGCGATCTCCGGTTGAATGACGTATTCGTCGCCGGGCAACGTGTCTTCCGCTTCGCCGTAAAGCTGCTGGATGAGGACGGCGTCGGTGTCAACGATCGCACAGTGACGGCGGATGCCGTTTCCGTCTACCGCGGCGACGTCCTGCTGGAGGAAGGCAAGGACTACTTCTTCCAGTACCAACCGGTCGACGACATCATTTACCTGGTGCCGGCATCCGGGGTGTGGTCGATCGGCCACATCTATAAGATCGTGCTCGACAACCAAGCCATTCGCGATTTGGCGAACAATCCGCTTCAGGCCAATCGCGGGGACGGCACGACCTACTTCACGGTCAATGTGGCGGGCATCGACTTTGGTGACGCTCCCGACGGTCCTTATCCCACGACGCTGAAAAACAACGGCGCCAGCCACATCATCGTGCCGGACCTCTACCTGGGAAGCGGCGTCAGCAGCGAGGCCGACGCGCGGCACAACGCCACGGCCACGGGCGACACTTTCGACGACGGCGTGTTGTTCGACGCCGGCCTGCTCATTGGAGGCGCCACACAGATCCGTGTCATCGCCTCCGCCGAAGGCTACCTGGACGCCTGGATCGACTTGAATATCGACGGCGACTGGGCCGATGCGGGCGAAAAGATCTTCAACTCCGTGCTCCTCCAACCCGGCACGAACTTGCTGTCCGTCAATCTGCCGTCGGGCTTGGCGCCCGGCCAGACGTTCGCTCGCTTCCGTTTCAGCAGCACCGGCGGGCTGAACCCGACCGGCGTCGCCCAGGACGGTGAAGTCGAGGATTACCTCGTCGAGTTGGTGCCGTATCACGAAGACTACGGCGACGCCCCGGACTCGTACGCTACGACCCGCGGTGTGGACGGTGCCAGGCACCGGCTCGGTTCGGGCCTGTATCTGGGCGCTGCGGTCGATCCGGAACTGGACGGCAAGCCGACGGTCCTGGCCGACGGTGACGACAAGGCCGGGATCGACGACGAGGACGGCGTATTGTTTCTGGATGCCCTCGTGCCCGGCAGCCCGGTCGAGGTGCAGGTCGTGGTCTCGCAGCCCAACGCCTACCTGCAAGGTTGGGTGGACTTCAACCGAGACGGCGATTTCAACGACCCCGGCGAGCAAGTCTTCGTCAACCAATTGCTGGCGACGGCGGGCACGCACAACCTGTTCTTCACGGTACCGCAAGCTGCGGTGTTGGGAACCACCTATGCCCGGTTCCGCGTCAGCAGTCAGGTCAACCTTGGTCCCACAGGCTTCGCCAACGACGGCGAGGTCGAGGATTACCGCTTGGCGATCGTGGATGCGCCGCTCGACTTCGGCGACGCCCCGGCGCCGTATCCGACTTTGGCCGCCGACGGCGGAGCACGCCACCGCGTCGTCCGCGGATTCCATCTAGGACAGTCCGTGGATTATGAATTGGACGGTCAACCGAACGCTACGGCCACCGGAGACGATAATACCGATCTCGCTGATGAAGACGGCGTCATCTTCAACACGCCGTTGCTGACAGGCGAGTTGGCAACCATCACGGTCTACGCCTCGCAATCCGGCGGTTATCTCAATGCCTGGATCGATTTCAATGCCGACGGCGATTGGAACGATCCGGGCGAGCAGATCCTCGCCGACCGACCGCTCGCGGCGGGCGACAATGTGCTCCAGTTCCGCGTGCCTCGGGAACTCGCGTCCGTGGATACCTTCGCGCGATTCCGCTTCAGCCACACGCCCGGTCTCTTGCCGTACACTCCTGCCGGCGAGACCTTCATCCCCGACGGCGAAGTGGAGGATTATCTCGTCCGCGTGATTGCAGGGACCTCCTCGATCAGCGGCTACAAGTTCAACGATCTCAACGCCAACGGCGTGTGGGATCGGCAGCCGAGCGCTCAGGTGCCTGCCGTGACCATCTTGCCGCCGGGCGCGGGTAACATCGTGCTCCCCGCCGGTGACGACATGACGAGCAGCGCCATTCCGCTGGGATTCGATTTCGAATTCTTCGGCAAGGCGTATACCCAGATATACGTCTCGACGAACGGGATCGTTACCTTCGCCAATCCGCTCAGCGCCTTCTCGGCCTCTGGCTTCCCACAAGGCGAACCGATGCTGGCACCGTTCTGGGCCGATGCGGACACGCGGGGCGTGGGCCAGATCCGAATGCAGCAAAGCACCAGCCCCCGCGGCAATCCCGTCGTGCAAATCGACTGGATCAACGTCGGCTACTATAACCAGCACAACGACAAGCGGAACACATTCTCGCTCTATATCGAGGATGATCCCGGCGGGGATATCGTCGCTTTCTACTACCACAATATGGAGTGGACGACGGGCGACGGCTTCGGTGTCAACGGTTTTGGCGCGCCGGGCGCCCAGATCGGATACGACGCAGGCGACGGCCTGAACTACCTCAGCGTTGCTCGGCCTTCCACCCCCGCCGATCTCACGGCGCTTCTGGCCCAACGCCAATACACCTTCCGGTTCGATCCTAACACGGGACGGCCGTTCGGAGTCGAGCCGGGACTACCGGGGGTTCAGGTCTACTTGGATCTCAACAACAATGGTGGACTCGACCCGTTCGAGCCCGTCGCGGTCACGCAGTTGGACGACCCCTCCACGCCCAATGTGGATGAGACCGGCTTCTATCAATTCACCGGACTGTTCGCGGGCACTTACACCGTCCGCGAAGTTGTTCCTAGCGGCTGGATTCAAACGTACCCGACGGCGGGGCTGGTGCTCCCGGACGGGCAGACCCGGCACCTCCGAGCACCGGCCGGCTCGTCCATTACGGACGGCCAGCAGTTCACGATTTCCAACGGCACAACGGTGGTGACATTCGAGTTCGACTCGAACAGCACCGTGACCGCGGGCAATCGCCGGATACCGTTCAATGCGACCGATACCGCTACCGTGGTGGCCGCGTCCGTGATGAATGCCATCAATGCCGTGGCCGGTTTCGGCATCACGGCGACCGCCGAGGCCGATTTCGTGCATCTGGCCGGCCCGACTGTGGTCTTCAACCCGCTTACCAGCCCGGTGGTCGATGTCACCACCCGGAGTGGTAACGACGGATCTTACAGCGTTACCCTGGCGACCGGCGAGAATCTCACGGACGTCAACTTCGGCAATTACAAGCTGGCCCACATCGTGGTCGACGATGTGGCCGTGGCCGAGGGCAATAGCGGTCGTACCCGGGTCACCGTCACAGTGGAGGTCGCCGATTCCTTCGGGGCCCCCATCTCGTTCCAATATCAAACCGCGGACGGCACGGCGACCGTGGCGAACAACGATTACATCCCGGCCTCCGGCACCTTCGTCTTTACGCCGCAAGGCATCCCCACGCCGACTTGGAATACGGAACTGCTCACGCTCAATTCCGTTAACGACTACGACTTCAGCGTATGGCAAGACCGGGTCGTGTGGGAGACATTCGACGGGCAGGACTGGGAGATCTACCTGTTCGACGGAACGAACACTCGGCGATTGACCGACAATACCACGGACGACCGTTTCGCGGCGATCCACGGTCGATACGTGGTATGGTCCGGCTTTGACGGCCAGGACTACGAGATTTACCTGTACGACATCGTGACCGACGGCACCCGGAAGCTGACCGATAACGATTTCGATGACAAGGATCCGCAGGTATCGGACGACCTGATCGTCTGGTGGGGCAAGTCCGGCGCCACCCAGCAAATCTTCGCATACGATATTGCAGCAGGCGGCGAACCCATCAACATCTCGAACAATGGATTCAATAACTACCTGCCTGTCGTATCGGGACGCAACGTCGCTTGGTACGCATTCGATGGTTTCGATAACGAAATCTACGTCTACGCGTACGGCACGACGCGGCGGGTGACCAACAACACGCTCGACGATCGCTTCCCAAGGATCGACGGCAACAACGTGGTTTGGCAACAACATGACGGGAACGATTGGGAAATCGCCCTTTACGACATTGCCACAAGCACCACGACGCTCTTGACCTCCAACAACCGGGATGACATGCATCCCGAGATTTCCGGCAACAACGTCGTCTGGGAAGGCGACGACGGGACGGACCTCGAGATTTACTACATCAACCTGAATCTCGGGCCGGCCTCGCTGCGAAAAATCACCGACAACAATGTTCCCGACGAACTGCCGCGCGTTCACGGCGACGAACTGGTGTGGCACGCCTTTGTCAACGGCAACTGGGAAGTGTACTACACCGATTTGAGCACGACCGGTATCCCGCGGAATATTTCCAACGATCCGGGCTACGATTGGTACCCGGTGGTGAGCGAGGACCTGGCGGTTTGGCGGCGGTTTGAGGGTGGAAATTACGAGATCGTGATTGCTCGGCAGCAAGCCGCCACCGCCAAGGCCACGATCGAATTGGAAATCGTGGGCGATACACGGATCGAGGCTGACGAGTACTTCTTCCTCAACATCAGTAGTCCGCAACTGGCCGTGATCGATGATCCTCAAGCCAAAATCTGGATCCTCAACGACGACGGCAACTTGGACTACGGGGATGCCCCGTCTCCCTATCCCACGATGTTGGCCGACAACGGCGCCCGGCACCTCGTCGGTTCGCTGAGGTTGGGTACTCGCATCGATGCGGAAGCAGACGGCCGGCCCAGTAGCGCCGCCGACGGTGACGACACGTTTATCTCGGACGACGAGGACGGCGTCGTATTCGCCTCGCAATTGCTGCTAGGCGGCACGGCCGTCATCGATGTCACGGCTTCCGCCGCGGGCAAGCTGGATGCCTGGATCGACTTCAACCAGGACGGCGATTGGGATGATCCCGGCGAGCGCATCTTCACCGGCCGAGCGCTCTCGGCAGGCGTGAACACCTTGAGCTTCGACATTCCGTCCGATGCTCGCGCGGGCAACACTTACGCGCGGTTCCGATTCAGCAGCCAAGGTGTCGACGCCCCCACCGGGTACGCTCCCGACGGCGAGGTGGAGGATTACCGCATAACCCTGGCCGCGTCCACCGCGCAGGTCGTCCGGCAAGGTCGCGTGGTCTTCATCACCGGCGGCAGTGGTCAGGATCAGGTGAGCATCAGCACCGCGGGCACCTTGCACACGGTGATCGTGAACGGAACCACCTACAATTACTCCACGGCCGACGTGGACGAGATTCGTTTCGACGGAGCGGGTGGTCGCGACACTGTGACCTTCAGCGGAACGGCGGCGGATGAGCTGTTCGTATTCCAGCCTACGTCGGGCACGATGACCCGACCGGGCTTCAAGGCCTCGGCCGAGAACGTCGAACGTTTCATCGTCTTCGGAAACGGCGGTACCGACGCCGCTCAGCTGTATGACAGCCTCGGCGATGACATCCTCGAAATCCGGCCGGGCCGGGCCACGATGGTCGGACCGGGATACTCCTACGAAGTCAATAGCGTGGACTTCGTGCATGGGTACGCATCCGGCGGCAACGATCGCGCCGACCTGTACGATACGACCGGTGACGATACCTTTACTGCCGACGCGAACCAAGCCCGCCTCGTCGGGCCGGGATACCTCGCTCGGGCGAAAGGGTTCGACGCAGTTCGAGCCTTCTCCTCCGGCAACGGCTTCGATGTTGCCGCCGTTACCGGCGCTGCCGGCGATGACATGATCCGAACCACGCCGACTTCGGCCGAGGTAGAAAACGCCCAATTCAGCGTTTCGGCCTACTCTTTCGATCAAGTCACGATCAATGGTAACGGCGGAAACGATGTAGCGCAGCTCTACGACTCCGCCGGCGACGACTGGTTCATCGCCCGGCCCGGCCAAAGCACGTTGACCGGCCCCGGTTATGCCGTGACCGTGAACAACGTGGGCATGGTTCACGCCTACGCTTCGACCGGACTGGATGTCGCTCAGTTGTACGACACTGCCGGCAACGACACGTTCATCATGACGCCCGACTATTCGCGCGTCACCGGCACCGGGTACATGGCCCGGGCCAAGGCCTTCGACTACGTCCACGCATATTCGATCGGCGGGTTTGACACCGCCAGGATGTTCGGCTCCGCCGGCAAGGACAACCTTACGGCAACGCCCGAATACTCTCGGCTAAAGGGCCCCGGCTACTACCTCCGTGCGAAATTCTTCGAACGCGTGGAAGTAGACGGCGGGGCCGGAAACGACACCGCGACCGTTTACGATTCACCGGGCGTGGATCATCTCGAGGCCAGGCCGGATTATATGCTATTGCAAAACCCGAGCCTGCCGTACTACGTGTGGTTGACGCAGTTCGAAAAAGTCACGGCCCGAGGGAACAGCCCCTACAACACCAAGCACGTCGAAGGGATCGTGGATTACCTCATTGCGAAGGGATTCTGGACGGACGTTTGACCGGGTCGCTCTGTGGAATCGTGAACTAAGGCATTCGCAGCGAAAACGCGATCGCGATGGGAGGCCGGGTCGAGGGCAGTGCGCAATCCGCATTCCCCGCCAAGAGTAGCACGTTAACGGTCCCATGGGGACCGCAAGGCGGTGTCCGGAAACCATCACGGGCAAAGCTTTGCCGCCAAGGGGCTCGCGCGCAGCAGGCCGGCCACGCACCAGCGTTGCCGCATGTCGCCCCCTCGCCAACACTTCACCCGACGAGTCACGTTCTGGGCCGCGCTGAAGGCCGACTCGATCGGATTGGTCGTCGCCAATGTTCGGCGGAGCGATTCGGGCACGCCCAGACGAATCACCGTCAACGTTTCCTCCATCCCCTCGCGGAGGCTCGCCGCAGCGTCGGGGTTCAGCCGATCCAACCAGCGGGCCGTCGTCTTCAACCGCCGAAGGGCCTCGTCGTAGTCCGTCGCGTTGTAGGCCGCGTGGAGTTGCCGGGAAAGCGCGTCGTGGTGCTTCTCCGGCAAGTGTTCCCGCACATTTCGCTTCTTGTGGACCTGGCAACGTTGGATCAGGGCGTTCTGCCCCCAGACCCGCTTCACCGCCGCGTGCAGGGCCTTCGCGCCGTCCAACGCCACAAGCGTCGGCTGCGAGGTGTCCAGGCCACGCTGCTGCAAGTCTTCCAGCGTCGCAGGTGTTATCGAACCGCCACTCGACGAACACCCGCGGTGGTTCCTCCTTAGCTGCACGCGCTGTCTTTCATGCCCCCCAAAGGCACGTTCACAGCAGGATAGCGGCCGGCCACGCATCAGGCCCGATGCCGTGTGTGAATCAATTCACGAGGATCACTCGGTCGTTGCTGGGTTTACAATCTCCAAGTCAGCCATATAGATTGCCGTGATCGTATGGCCGGCAGTATCTTTCTCGTGCGACGAATACCACGATACGACTCCCCGCGAGAGACTCAAGGCGACAAACCCCGGGTAGGAGTTATCGCCGCCGCTGGGTAGTTCGGCAAACTGCCGCAGCTCGTGGTCCAGCAGCCAGTAGAGGGCCGTACGGGGACCGTCGGGAGTATTCCGCCGCCCGCCGACCAGCCATCGCTCACCCCAGCGGGCCAGCAGCGGTCCGCCGATGTAAACCGGCAGGTCGGTGCGCGTCCATTGCGTGTAGGGTGGTTTGGAGGCAATCAACTGGGCCGGCCCGGAGCCGCGCCGCGAGATCCCCAGCACCTCACCGTCGCCGAGGAATTGAAACGCCGTCTCGTCGCCGTGGGTTTCTTGAAACAGCGTGCGGAAACGCCAAATCAGCCCGTCCTCGCTTTCGAGCATGGCCGACTCAACCAGTTCGCGTTCGCCGCTCACCTGGGCGTAACCGCGGTTCCGCCGCCCGCACAAATAGGCCCAATTGTCGTGTGCGGCGGCCCGCCAAATGTAATGCCCATAGGTTCCCTCGAGTTGCTGAGGACCCTGCCAATCGCAGCCATCCTCGGTCCAGACGGCAAATCCCAGGTGCTTGTTCAAATCGTACTCGTCGCGCGGCAATGTGCTATCGCCGGAGTACCACGTGCCGGTGTACACGAATAGCTTGTTTCGAAAAGCCAGAAAGTGGGGATCACGGGTGTCTCGCTTGGGTACGGAAAAACGAAATTCCGGCCGCCATTCGTTCGTATCATCGCTGGAAAGAATGATGATCGACGAAGTGGGATGGACCATGTGGCCGTCGGGACAACTGCGGAAGACAAGCCAGAACCGATCGCGCCAGCGGATCAGATCGGTGAAGGCGTTGTGCTCACCGTTGTCAAAAACTTTTCGCACATTGCGGACGCGCACGTTCGGTGTGTCGACGGCCAGAACGGGAGCGAGGTAGAACGCGCCGCCTGCGAAAAGCACACCCCATGTCAACCGGCCGATAAACCACACGCCTTGCATTGCCATTGCCTTCCCGCAGCCGTTCACGGGGTTCCCAACTCACGTCATGCCCGCTGGTACCCCACGGCGACGGGCCGACCATGGTGATTTTGAGCAGGCGGAGCTCGCTTGTCAATCGTCCGCCCTGAGTGGTCCCCACTTTGCGGCCTCGGCCGGGATCCGCCTCGAGGAAGGCGGCAAGTGCTTGTGCGGCGGAGAGGGAAATCGGAAGGTAAGTCAGGTCTCTTTATCAAGACGGGATCCCGGAGCGGGGTTTGTTGCGGCGGCGCGTCGGCGAGGTTACCATATCACCGAAACACCGCTCGGCCGTTCGGCGCAAGCTTGCAAGGGGTCGCGGTCCTTCCGAAAGCGGTGATACTTCGCCTCCCTGTACGGCTTGCCGAAGATCCTCCCGCGACGTAATTCTTTTACCGGAAAAGGAAAGGGATCGAAAATGCACGACACGTTCCAGCAGGGCAATCGGCGTCAATTCCTGGCCGGCACCAGTGCCTTGGCGTTGGGCGCGGCGGCGCTCGTCCGCGGTGTTCCCGCCGTCCACGCGGCCGAAGACAACACCATCCGCTTGGCCTTGCTCGGCTGCGGCCCGCGCGGAGCCGGAGCGGTAGCGGACGCCCTGAGCACGCGCGACATGGGGCCGATCAAGCTCTATGCGATGGCCGATATCGATGAAAACCGCATGAATGCGTCGCACGATGCGTTGCGGGAGAAGTTCGGAGAGGACATCGACGTACCGGCGGACCGCCGTTTTGTGGGATTCGACGCCTACAAGAAGGCGACTGATCTCCTGCGGCCGGGCGACGTGGCCATGTGCACCACCCGGGCGTACATCCGGCCGATCCATGTCGAGTATGCGGTCTCGAAGGGGATCAACGTCTTCATGGAGAAGCCGTTCGCGCCGGATCCGGTCGGCTTGCGTCGGCTCTTGAAGGCGGGCGAGGAGGCGGAGAAGAAAGGCGTCAAGATCGCCGCCGGATTGCAATGCCGACATTCACCGGCCCGCGCCGCCTTGATCGAAAAGATCAAAAGTGGAGCGCTGGGCGACCTGATTTGCATTCGCGCGAACCGCTTGGAGGGCCGATCCTGGCTGGGCCGCGTCGGACAGAGGGCGAACAGTTTTCTGGAACAACTGCAATTCGGCAAGATCCACCTGTTTTGGGTCGGATCCGGGCATTTCGTCGATTATTTGATCCATCAGATCGATGAATGCTGCTGGCTGATGGACTCGTGGCCCGTGTCGTGCCACGGTATGGGCGGTCGGGAGGCGGGCAGCAACGATCACGGCCAAAACTTGGACGTGTATTCCTTGGAATATACCTTCGCCGACGGGCGGAAGGCCTTTTGCGGATTTCGCCGCGCCCTCAACGGACATTCCGAGTTCGCCACCTTCGTGCACTGCGCGAAGAAGGCCGGCCAATTCTCCGGAAACGTCCACGCCGCCACCGTGCACATGTTCAAGGATCAGCGGATCGCGGACGACAACATCGAATGGTCGCCGGAACCGGATCGATTCAGTCCCTGGGTTTATGAATGGCGGGATTTCATCACGAGCATTCGGACCGATCGTCCTCACAACGAGTGCAAGCGGGCCGTCTACTCGGACTTCACCACCTTGATGGGGCGGGCGGCGGCTCACTACAACCGCATCGTAACCTGGGATGAGGTCTTCAACTCGCAATTCCAGTTCTGCAATTATCTGGACGAGCTGAATTACGACTCTCCGGCCCCGGTCTCTGCCGACGAAGAGGGTTACTTTCCAGCTCCGGTAGCGGGACAGTGGACCGAGCTGTAAAGACTCGAATTCGGCGGCCTTTCTGAACGACGACGTTCCGGTGCGAGCGGCGAGCCGACATTTCAGTCTCGCTCGGCGCTTGTCGCTTTGCTTACGGTTTTTGAACCAGAGGGAATCATGACGAGAATCTTGAGTGCCGGCCTGTTCTTGGCAGTCATCGCCGCGTGTAACGGGGGCCTGTCTCGGGCGGAAGAAGGCCCGGCGAGCCGCCCTCCGGCCGTGCCGCTGGTGGTGCACGATCCGTACTTCAGCATTTGGTCGTTCGGCGACCGTTTGACCGACGATTGGCCGCGGCATTGGACGGGTCGCGTCCACGCCCTGTGCGGCATGGTCCGCGTGGATGGAACGACTTTCCGCATCATGGGCCGGCCTTCGCCCAACATCCCGGCCATGAAGCAGATTCGTCTGCGGGTCTTGCCGACTCGAACGATCTACGAATTCGAGGGCGGCGGCGTGCGCGTGGGCGTCACTTTCTTCTCGCCCGTTTTGCCGAAGGACCTGGACGTCCTTTCGCGACCGCTCACGTACATCATTTGGGAGGTGCAGTCCGTCGACGGACTGACCCACGCCGTTCAGGTCTATTTCGACAGCACGGCCGAGCTTGTCGTGAACGAACCGCGCCAGCGAGTGGTCTGGAGCCGCGGCTCCTCGGACGGCACGGTTTGGATGCGCATGGGAAGCGAGGAGCAGCCCGTCTTGGCCGCCTCGGGCGACGACCGTCGCATCGACTGGGGGTATCTCTACACAGGGGTACCGAGAGGAGTCGCCTTCCGCACGGTTCTGGCCGATGCCGGTACGGCGCGGGAGGCGTTCTGGACGGACGGCGCCATCCCCGAGGCGGACGACGCGGATCAGCCTCGGCGGGCGGATCATCGTTGGCCCGCCGCCGTGTGCTGCTTCGATTTGGGGGAAGTCGCCGAGACAGCCAAGGCATGCCGGATCATGCTGGCGTACGACGACCTTTTCTCGATTCAGTATTTCGGCGAGAATCTACGGCCTTATTGGCGGCGGAACGGCTGGGAGGCGGAGGATCTGCTGTCCGCCGCCGAGCGGGAGTATGCCGACCTGCTCCGGCGCGCCGTCGCCTTCGATGAGCAACTCCTCGCCGACGCCGAAAGCGTGGGCGGCCGGGGATACGCCAACCTCGTCGCGCTGTCTTACCGGCACGCCGTCGGGGCGCACAAGTTGGCGGCCGGCCCCGGCGGAAAGCCCATGCTTTTCAGCAAGGAATGCTTCAGCAACGGCTGTATCGGAACCGTGGACGTGCTCTATCCCGCCGCTCCCATCTTCATGCTCTTGGATAACGACTTGCTCAAGGCCACGGTCACGCCGGTGTTCGAGTATGCCGCCATGCCGCGATGGCGGTTCCCCTTCGCGCCGCATGATTTGGGGCAGTATCCCCTCGCCAACGGTCAAGTGTATGGGGGACGGGAGCACAGCGAGGAGAACCAGATGCCCGTGGAAGAGTCGGGCAACATGATCATCGTTGCCTACGTCATCGCCCTGAATGACGGCAATACCCAATACCTGGAGCCTTACTGGCCCCTTCTCGTGACCTGGGCGGAGTATCTGAAGGCCAAAGGCTTGGATCCGGAAAACCAATTGTGTACGGACGATTTCACGGGCCATTTGGCCCACAATGCCAACTTGTCGATCAAGGCGATCGTCGCGTTGGCTTGCTTCGGCAAGCTGTGCGAAATGCGGCAATCGGCCGATCAAGCCGAAGAGTACTTGAGCTTGGCGAAAACCTACGCCAAACAGTGGGCCGCGTCGGCCGACGACGGCGACCACTTCCGCCTGGCCTTCGACAAGCCCGGCACGTGGAGCCAGAAGTACAATCTGGTATGGGACCGGCTCCTCGGTCTCGACCTCTTCGGGCCGGAAGTCCGGGCCAAGGAGATCGCGTACTATAAGGGTCAACTTCAGCCCTACGGACTGCCGCTCGACAATCGATCCCTTTTCACGAAGACGGATTGGGAAGTGTGGACGGCCACGCTGGCGGATGACCGGGCCGATTTCGACGCCTTGATGAACCCGGTTTACCGCTTCGTGGACGAGACGCCGGACCGCGTCCCGCTGACCGACTGGTATTGGACCGATTCGGCCAAGGTCCGCGGCTTTCGAGCGCGACCCGTGATCGGCGGCGTCTTCATCAAGATGCTGGAATCGACGGAAGTTCGCCGACGCTTCGGGGCGTGGGAATAACGATTCGCGGTGTTGCGGCTGCGGCAAGACACCTGCTCGTATCACCGCGAACGGGCAAGCTTTCGCAACAGCTCGAGATTGATTGCGTCCCAATCTCGGCCTTCGGCGTCCGTACCCTTCGGCGTCTCCAAGTACATCGGGGTGCCGGCCCAGCGCTCGTCGCGGAGCAGACGGCGGAAGGCGTCCGCGCCGATCTTGCCTTGGCCGATATGGGCGTGCCGATCCACGCGACTGGCGAAATCCGCGCGGCTATCATTGAGATGGACGGCTCGGATCTTGGTGAGACCGATCACGGCATCGAATTCACGAAGGACTTCGGCAAGGCCTCGCGGTCGATGAATGGGATAACCCGCCGCGAAGACGTGGCATGTGTCGAAACAGATGCCGAGTCGGCCGGGATGGCGGACCGCCTCCAAGACGGCGGCCAGGTGCTCGAATCGCCACCCCAGATTCGTGCCTTGGCCCGCCGTCGTCTCGAGCAGAATTTGCGTCCGGCCCCGCGGCAGCCGTCGGTGAATCGAGTCGAGGGCGTGAGCGATCCGCTTCAACCCGGCCTCTTCACCGCCCTCGATGTAGGCTCCGGGATGGACCACCACGTAGTCCAATCCCAGCAGGTCGGCCCGCTCCAACTCGGCGGCCAGGGCATCGACGGAACGATTCCAGAGCGATTCATCGGGACTGGCGAGATTGATCAGGTACGAATCGTGCGAGATGGCCGCCGTCAAGCCGCTATTCCGCAGCGCTTCGCGGAACGCGCGTGCTTGTTCTTGCGAAACGTGCGGGTCGCGCCACTGATTGGAATTCTTGGTGAACAGTTGGAGACATTGGCAACCGACCGCCGCGGCCCGCTCCACGGCGCGGTGGTAGCCTCCCGCGATCGACATATGAGCACCGAGAAGCGGAAGGGTACGTCGCGCCACCGGGGTTTCTCGTTTCGGCCAAGGTGCCAGAGAGCCGTGATCATGCGGAGCGGTCGCCCAGAAATGCCATTCAGGGCAGGTGAACCGGCTGTCCCAGCCGCTTGGCCCACTCCAGGGTGGACATGAATTTCGGGGACTGTGCGGGGGCTTCATCGATTCGAGAATCCCCCAGCTTCCCCACTTCGACCAGCGCGAGACGGAACTGAAATAGCAGAACAAATCGCCGCCGCTCTCCTCCCAAGCTCGATAGTAGCGGTCATAGATGTGAGCCATGCGGGGATCACGGTTGGCCTGGTGGAAGAGGGCGGTCATGATCTCGGAATTCTCGCCGCCGCCCACTCCCACAAGGTGCTGCCCGCCTTCGTAGGCAATCAGGCGCAAGCGATACTTGTCCGCGACGTCCTTTTGCCTGCGCATCCATGCGATCGCCAGGGGCAGGCATTGCCCTTCGACGTGGTTCATCAATTGCTCGAGCGACCAGGCTTCCACCGTTCGGACATCGATTCCTTCACCCTGAGCCGGGACGTTGAACGAAATATACGGCGCGATCGCCAGCGCGTCGGCACGGCGATAGGCGTCTTGAAATTCGCAGATGCGTTCGGAAACATAGGGATTGGCGGCTTGGGTGGCCAATACGCGAACCAACCGTTCTCGGCTTCCGAAGACCTCTTCCCAAATCGCAAAGATTTGCACCGAGCGGTACGCGGTATAGCGCCAGGCGGCTTCCCAGGACTTGTCGGCGAAACCCAAACGCATGCCCTCTTGGCCGGCCCAGCGGCTCTGCTCGAACATTCCGTTCCAGACCTCGTTGGAATACTCGACGTACACTCTCAGCTTGGGGTCGAGCCGATCCTTGACCATCCGGGCGAAGTTGCGCACATACTCGTCGTCCGCCAAGTGCGGCATGCAGAACCAAGCGTCGGCTTGCAACCGATTGCAAAGGTCGATCATCCATTCCAACGGCACGCCTTTCCGGCAGAAAGTGGCCGATTGCGGTGTGGGACGTTCACTCCAGCTTTGGATCTTGGAGTTATTCGTTTCCATCCAGTCCATGAAACGCAGACAAGCCATCCCCTGCCAACGCCGAAGAAAGGCGGGATGAAAAGGATCTTTGTCGAACGACTCTTCAAAGCCGGGGATGATGACCCGAATGTTGCGCACATAGTCGGCGGGATCGGTCGCCATCAGCCTGAGGAACAAGGCTCCCTTGCTCGCATCGACATCGGCCTCGATCCGGCCGGGGCCTTGCAACGCGATCTTGCCGGCCCCTCCCAACTCCAATCGGCCTTTGCCCTCATACAAAATGACGTATCGGCCGGATGGATAGCGTCCGTCGTCGATCGTACACATCAGCGTTTCGGCGTAGCAGCCGGGCTGAAGACGTTCGACCCAGCCGTGTTCGTCCAGGTCCAACGCCGGCCCTTTACCCCAGGGTCGGCCTTCCTGCTGACTAATCCACGGCCTGGAGAGGCGGAAGACATCGACGAAAGGCAATTCCGTGTTCCAATCGGCCGGTCCGGCAAGATTCATCCCCAGCCGGGGCACGGGCTTGAGAGCGGCCGCGTCCTCTTCCGCGGCCAGGACCGTGGAGCGTCCGTTGCCGCCATGCGCGCTCAACACGGCAAGCACCGCTAAGAGCGAAGCGAACAGGTGGGAACACCTGAAGCGACCGGATACGGACTTCATCTTGCTCGTCGGAATCTCCATTACGGGAAACCTCTTTGGAAAAAGGGGAACCGGGAAGGATTGTCACAACTTCGTGCCCAAACGCAAGGCAGCCCATCCGGTTGCCGGGTCGGCGTCGGGTACCTGGTATTACTTCTCGCTTCGGGATGAAGACCAGCGGCAAGCGGGCACGATCATCGCCGACCGAAAAGGCGACGTCGCGAAGTCGCCGGGACATGACGCTCAGGCCGCGTCTCGCTCGGGCAAGGTGAATCTTTCGGACGCCCGAAGTCCGGAATCCAAAGGCGCTCGCCGCCTCGGAGGGCCGATTGATGGGCCACGATGCCGGGCGCCGTATAGGCCACGGCCTCGTACACGTCCACGGCCGGCCTTCGCTCATTCACCAGGGCATCGATGAACTCGTGGGTGATGAACGTGTGCGAGCCTTCGTGGCCGGAATCGTGCCGCAACGGTTCCGGTAACATGTCCGTGTTCCACCACTGCGGAATGTCGTATTTTTCCACCTTCGCCGCGGCGCGCTGAAAGCCGCCGGCGTCCAGCTCCTTCAACTCACTCGCGCGCACGATGGTGGCGGGCTGGCCGTAACCATTCGCGCACAAGAAGCTCATTTGATCGCCGTACCATTCGGCCCTCTCGCCGCCGACATGCGCGCCCGACCACCACACTTCGACATGAAACGAGTGATCCTTCTCGGTGAGAAACTCCGCCGTTTCGTTCCAAAACGGGTTCGCGTAGACGTTGTCCTTGAGGAAGGAAGAGCCGTCTCCCCAGCCGATGCAGCTCACCGCCTTCAACCGCTCTCCGGTCACGCCCACCATGTGGACCGTGCAGTGGGTGGGATAGTGCATGGGCGGAAAGCCGTAGCGCCAAGTCCGCTTTCCGTTTTCCACGAACAAGTCTTCCAATCCGGCGTGACGGTACATCGAATAGGCGGCAAAGACCGTGCCGAATCGCCCCTCTTCAAAAAACCGCCGGGCCGAAATGGTATGCTGTTGCCAGTAGCCGGTTTCGGCCATCATGTACGTCAACCCGGTTCTGCGGACCGTATCGACGAGCAGGGCGCACTCTTCCAAGGTCATCGCGGCGGGAACCGCGGAAATGACGTGTTTGCCAGCTCGAAGAGCGGCCACCGCATGCGGGACATGATTGGGGGCTTCGGTGAAGATGCCGACGGCTTCGATATCCTTGCCGTCCCGGAGCATGACCTCCAAGGACTCATACGCCTGCTCGCAACCATAGACCTTCTGCAAGGTCGCCCTTCGCTCCGGACGCAAGTCGCTCACGCCCGCCACCACGCACTGCGGGTGCTCGTGCCACTGGAACGAGGCTCCGAAACGCCCGCCCACGATGCCGATGCGCACCTTGCGTTCCGTAGGCGCTGCGGCGTGGACGCTGCGCGCCAAAAACGCAGACGATAGCGCAGAGACGCCGATCGCCTGCACGGCTCGACGGCGCGTCCACAACGCGCCGCCTTGCTTTCGGTCGTCTCGGGGAACATTCCGATGGGCGTTCTTGAATTCGCGCATGACAACCTCCGTTGGAGTTTCGGTAAATGAGGCCTGCCGGCAGCGGAGAGGAAAGTCTGCCCCACCGTATTGAAGGATAGCTTGCCGGATTTTCCCACATTCTGATCGCGGAAACCCGGCTGTCAAGCATTCTCCGCCAAGGATGCCGAAGAGAGAACCCGGCGTATCGAACGCGCTGAGGGGGCAACGGCAGCCGGCGGCCCGGCGACGGCACGAAAGCCCCCGTCCGCCGGCGGTCACCATGCCGCAGGCAAGCGGGGAAGAATTCCCTGCGGTGCCCAAGGGAGCCGGGAAAACAACGCCTCCTCGCCGAACTACGCAATCCCCCGGGCCTTCTCATAGGCGGCTATCTTGTCTTCATGCTCCAAGGTGAGACCGATGTCGTCGAGCCCTTTCAGCAAGCATTCACGGCGGAAGGCGTCGATCTCGAAAGGCGCGCGAAATCCTCGTTCGTCCGCGACAACGCAATGCTCGAGGTCCACCGTGAGGCGATATCCGTCCTCGCCCAAGGTTCGCCGGAAAAGTTCGTCCACGGCATCCTCGGGCAAACGGACCGGCAGCAGACCGTTCTTGAGGCTGTTGTTGTAGAAGATGTCGGCGAAGCTGGGGGCGATGATCGCGCGGAATCCGTAATCCGCCAAGGCCCACGGGGCATGCTCGCGGCTCGATCCGCAGCCGAAATTGCGGCGGGCCAAGAGGATCGTCGCCCCGCGATACTTCGGACAATTGAGGATGAACTCAGGGTTGGGACTGCCGTCCTCCAAATAGCGCCAATCGAAGAAGAGAAACTCTCCGAAACCGGTTCTTTCAATGCGCTTGAGGAACTGTTTGGGGATGATTTGATCGGTATCCACGTCGGAGCGGTCCAGCGGCACCACGAGTCCCATGTGCTTGACGAACGGCTGCATGAAGAAATCCCTTGCGTTTGGAAAGCGGTGAGCGGAATAGTCCTGGGAGCCTGCCGGGAACCCCGGCCGGAAGCAGCGACGGTGCGGCGACTCAGCGACCATCCCAGGCGCGGATGTCCACGAACCTTCCAGCGATGGCGGCCGCCGCGGCCATGGCGGGCGAGACCAAATGGGTGCGACCGCCGCGGCCCTGCCGCCCCTCGAAATTGCGATTGCTGGTCGCGGCGCAACGCTCTCCCGGCTCGAGCCGATCGGGATTCATGGCCAAGCACATGCTGCAACCCGGCTCGCGCCATTCGAACCCCGCTTCGCGGAAGATGCGATCCAAGCCCTCTTTCTCCGCCATGCGTTTCACCAGGCCGCTGCCGGGTACCACCAAGGCCTGGACATGTTTGGCAACCCGCCGGCCTTTGGCGACGGCCGCCGCCGCCCGCAGGTCCTCGATCCGACCATTGGTGCATGAGCCGATAAATACCTTATCCAAGCGAATCTCGCGGATCGGCATCCCCGGCTCCAAGTCCATGTAGCGGAGGGCGTCCTCCGCCGCCTTGCGATCGACCGGGTCCTCGAACTGGGATGGAGACGGCACGACTTCGTTCACGCCGACAACCTGGGCCGGGTTCGTTCCCCAAGTCACCTGCGGCTGAATGTCCGCCGCCTCGAAAATGACGGTACGATCGTAAACGGCTCCGGGATCGCTGGGCAACTGACGCCAACGTTCCACGGCCCGATCGAAGGCTTCACCTTGCGGGGCAAAAGGACGCCCGCGGAGATAGCGGAAGGTCGTCTCGTCGGGCGCGATCAACCCGGCCCTAGCTCCCGCCTCGATCGACATGTTGCAGACGGTCATCCTCTCCTCCATGGAGAGGGAACGAATCGCCTCACCCGTATATTCCAGGCCGTAGCCCACTCCGCCGCGCGTGGTGAGGCGTCCGATCACGTACAGAATCAGGTCTTTCGCCGTTACGCCGGGGCCCAGCCGGCCGCCGACCCGAACCTCCATCGTCTTGGGCCGGTACTGCAACAGCGTCTGGGTAGCCAGCACGTGCTCGACCTCGCTGGTGCCGATTCCAAACGCCAACGCCCCGAACGCCCCATGCGTGGCCGTGTGGCTATCCCCGCAAACGATCGTCATGCCCGGCTGGGTGAAACCAAGCTCGGGACCGATCACGTGCACGATTCCTTGATTCTCATGATTCAAGTCGTACAGCCGGATGCCGAACTCCTCGCAATTCCGCCGCAGCGTGTCGATCTGCTTCTTGGAGATGGGGTCGGCGATGGGCAGAGAACGGTCGGTGGTCGGTACGTTGTGATCGACCGTGGCCACGGTCCGCTCCGGCCGGCGAACCTTTCTCCCCGCCAAACGCAATCCTTCGAAGGCCTGCGGGCTGGTGACTTCATGCACCAAATGCAGGTCGATGTACAGGATGGCCTGCTTGCCCTCCTCGGCGTGAACCAGATGGTCATCCCAAATCTTCTCGAGAATCGTCCGCGGTCGCGAGGTGGAAATCATGATCCGAAACACCTAACTCATTTTTTGGAAATGACCCTGAATAACACGTTCGATCCATCACACCCAAGCCCGCGGCTGCCACCACCCCGCCAGCGATTCACAGTTTGTCGCGGCCCGCAGCCCCAGCCGATTCCGGCTCCGACCAACCCCGACCCTTACGGGATCTCCGGTCGGCAATGAGTGAAACCTTGATTTTACCTTCCGACCGTGCGAGCGGGCAGGATACCGTTGGAGTGCCATAGCAACGCGGCCTTGCCAATGGCGGGTTCGCACCGCCGGCAAACCGACGATTCAATTCGCCGCCGAGCCGACGGCCGGAACACGCTCTTCCGATGGGCTTGAGGGCGGCACGTCGCGCGGACGATCGAGCTGCCGCTCTTTCCACCATGCAGCGGCCCGTTCGCGAGTCCACCGTCCCGCCGCCTCGCAACGGGCGAGCGCTTCGCGCAACTCGCTCGCCGTCTGGAAGCGGTCTTTGGGATTCTTTTCCAAACAGCGGAGTACGATCTGCGTCAAATCCTCCGGCAGATTGGGTCTCAAATCGCGAGGCGAAAGCACCTCGGCCTGGATGTGGGAAAGAATCACTCGAATCGGTTTGTCGGATTCGAAGGGCGGCCGGCCCGTCAAAGTGAAGTATGCCACCGCACCCAACGAGTAAATGTCGCTGCGGGCGTCCAAATCGGTATTGCCCATCGCCTGCTCGGGCGACATGAATAACGGCGAACCCGTGACGGACCCTTCCGCGGTAAGGCTCAAATCCTGCATATCCGCAATCGGTTTGACCAATCCGAAATCCAAGACTTTGACCACATCGAACACGCCGCCTCGCTGTGCGACGAAGATATTGGAGGGCTTCAGGTCCCGGTGAATGAATCCCTGCTCGTGAGCCTCTCGAATCGAATCGCATGCCTGGCATAACAGGAAGATGACGCGCTCAGGCGGAAGCGGACCGAACCGGCGAACCAAGGCTCCCAAGTCCAACCCGGGAAGGTATTCCATCACGTAGTAAAACACGCCGTCGCCTGTCAGCCCATAGTCGAAGATTTCGATCGTATTCCAATGGGAAAGCCGTGCCGTGGTGCGGACTTCCCGCTCGAAGCGGGCCAAAGTTCGGGGATCCGCCATGCGTTCGGGACGAATCAACTTGACCACGCACGGCCGCTTCAACAGCACGTGCTCGGCCAAGTAGACCTCGCCCATCCCGCCGCCGCCCAACCGCTCGCGCAGGCGATACTGCCCGAACTGATGGGCCTCGAACGACTCGCGGCGTAGGGATTGAATGGAATCGACTCCCAACACCGCCATCACCCCCGAAACCAGGAACATCAACGGAATCACCGTCATGTGCTCGGTTCGCATTGCGTGCGCGATGTCGGGATGAAACAATCGCCCGGCAACCAAAATCAAGATCGGTACGGCCACCAAGATTCCAATCACCAGAGCCGCCCGCCGGACCGTGTTCGGGATGAACAAGGCGTAGGCGAAGATCAGCAGCATCCAACTTCCGCTGTTGAACTCAAAAAAGCCTCGCTCCTGACAGGAGTGCGCCATGCCGAACCACGAGCCGTAGGCCAAGAAGAGGGCGGGGACCGCAAACGCGGCCAATTCCAGGGATCGGATGACGCCGTAATCTCCATGACATTTTCCCCAGGTGAGCCAAGCTCCGGCTCCAATCAGAAAGATCGTACACAGGACGTGGAACGCTAAGTTATAGCGTTCCCAGCCGACATCCGGCTGGAACAGCAGAAATTGCCAAGGGAGAAATACCGCGAATCCTGCGGCGATGATCCAGACGGCCAGCCGCAACCGGCGGTGGAGCGCCTCATGAAGCGCGCATGTCCAGTCCTCGGCCGACCCGGAAACCAAGCGCACCACCGGGCATTTCGGTTCTGCAGCCTTCGCGCCGCTTTGCGACGCGGAGTCCCCGCCGGCAGCCGTGCTGTCGCGCGGCGCCAGGTCCAGTGTGGGTTCTTCACCCGCGGGTATGGAACTCGGTAATCCGGAGGTCATGAGACTCGCAGTAGTACGTGGATGACGCGAAACCGTATCCGGATGCATTTACGTGAGCTTCTTGCCGCCAGGTTCCCCCCAAACTGAGTCCACGGCAGCTCGCCTTCCACTTTGATTCGACGAACGCTGCCGAATCTTGATTATCCGCTCTCGGTTCGGGTTCGGAGCCCGATATTTTTCACACAGGATACTTAGCGCCGAATTGCGTCGTTCTGTCAACTATGAGGATCCAGAACTACTTCCATGCCGAGCGCCTCGATCATCCGGTAATCTTCCTCGGGAGGCTGACCCTTCGTCGTCAGGTAGTCGCCCACGAAGATCGAGTTGGCGGGAAACAACCCCAGAGGTTGCAGGGGCCCCAAATGCAGCTCGCGACCGGCGGCGATCCGTAGGTTCGAGGGGGGACTGGCAAAACGCAGGAGCGATAACACCTTTAAACAATAGAGCGGCGAAAGGTCGCCTTGGTTCTCCAAGGGCGTACCGGGAATGGGAATCAAAAAGTTGATTGGAAGGGATTCGGGACGCAATTCACCCAATTCCAGGGCAAAATCGACCACATCTTCGAGCGATTCTCCCATCCCGATAATGCCGCCGCAGCACAGCTCCAGCCCGGCCTCTCGCGCTGCGCGCAGGGTGGCCAGCCGATCTTCGTAGGAGTGCGTGGAGCAGATTCGATCATAAAACTTGCGGCTGGTATTGAGGTTGTGGTTGATACGGTCCACGCCTGCCGCCTTGAAGCGGTTCGCCTGCTCGCTGTTGAGAAGGCCCGGCGAGACGCAAATCTTGATGTTCCACTGCGACTTGATCTCGGAGACGACCCTGCAAATGGCATCCAGTTCTCCCGCCTTGGGCGTGCGACCCGCGATGACGATGCAATACATCGTCGCCTGTCGTTCCACAGCAGCCTGAGCACCCCGCAAGAGTTCTTCCCGATTGACTAGCGGATACCTGGAAATTTCCGCAGAGGATATGCGCGACTGCGAGCAATAGGCACAATCCTCAGGGCAAATCCCGCTCTTGGCATTGATCAGCAAATTGAGCCGCACCAAATTACCGTGATAACGCAACCTAACACGGTACGCAGCCGCCAGTATATCCAAGATGGCTTCATCCTCCGCCTGAAGGAGGGCCAACCCCTCTTGGCGAGTTATTTTTCCCCCTTCAAGGACTCTATCCGCAATCTCTCGCCAAGTGGACGGAGAGTCGAGCCGTTGCCCGGTCAAGAGTGCTTCGCTCGTCGTCATGATTCAAAATCCCAGTAGTGGTTCAGGCGGCAACATCTCCGTATTGTACGCCGACCGGCCAAAACGACCAACGGGCTCAGGACGTCGGAAGGCAGTGACCGGCACGACAGCGCGGCCGCCCGCGGAAGTCTGCGCGTCATTCCGTCGCTCACAAGCCGTGCCGGCGTGCAGCCGAATACCGGGAATGCGGCGGTGAAAGGATCCGCCGCCAGGCCCCGACACCAGCCGAACTCCATTGACGGCCGAGACCGCTTTCTGGTATTTACCCGTTCAGGATGCGCCTGAGTACGCGCTGCGGATTCTCTTTCCCATCAGGCCGGAGTCCGCGCCGCCCCGAGCGGCCCATCCCCCGGCCGAGATGACGGCTTTGCCG